>Ga0208794_1000046_pt1 | contig 169903 bp, 169 predicted proteins | sample 32_taG_FD_184106 | JGI IMG/M metagenome (GOLD analysis project Ga0208794, IMG submission 184106) | Marine viral communities from the Gulf of Mexico - 32_GoM_OMZ_CsCl metaG (SPAdes) (version 2) | ecosystem: Environmental > Aquatic > Marine > Oceanic | place: Atlantic Ocean: Gulf of Mexico... | reverse complement strand
GCCTGCCCTCCAACCCGCCGCGAATACGGACGGGCGCTTCCGCTCATCACCTCCCCATCGAGATGGGGAGGGGGCCCCTGCGAAGCCTTGGCGAAGCAGGGTGGAGGGGGCGGCACCGCCGTCAGAAATCAGGAGCGCGCACAATCGTCAACCGCAGCGTCGCCCCCTCCGTCACGGCGCAAGCGCCGCGCCACCTCCCCGAAAGCGGAGAGGTGATGAGGAGGCCGTCCCTACACCCACGTATAGGTCGTCTTGACCTGGGTGTAGAACTCCTGGGCGGCAAACCCCTGCTCGCGGGGGCCGTAGCTGGACTTTTTCGAACCGCCGAACGGCAGATGATAGTCGACGCCGGCGGTGGCCAGATTGACCATGACCATGCCGGCCCGGGCGCGGCGCTGGAACTCCCGCGCGGACTTCAAGCTTTGCGTCACGACCCCGGCGGACAGGCCGAACTCCGTGCCATTGGCAACCGCGAGCGCCGCCTCGAAGTCGGCGACGCGGATCACCGAGGCGACCGGGCCGAACACCTCCTCGCGGTTGATGCGCATCTCGGGCGTGGTGTCGGCGATCAGGGTGGGCTGGACGTACCAGCCGGGGGTCGACACCTGCGGCCTGCCGCCGCCCGCCACGATCCGGCCGCCCTCGCTCGTGGCGATCTCGATATAGCGTTCATCGCCCTGCTGCTGGGCCTCGGTCACGGCGGGGCCGATTTTCGTGTCAGGGTCCAGCGCATGGCCCACCTTGAGGGTCGCGACCCGCTCGGCCAGGGCGGCGACGAAGCGGTCGTGGATACCGTCCTCGACGATCAGGCGCGACGAGGCGGTGCACCGCTGGCCGGTCGACATGAAGGCTCCGTCCAGCGCCACCTCGACCGCCCGCTCCAGATCGGCGTCGTTCAGGATGACCAGCGGGTTCTTGCCGCCCATCTCCATCTGCACCCGGGCCTGCCGCCGGGCGCAGCCGAGGGCCACCCCCTCGCCCACCGACTGGGAGCCGGTGAAGCTGATGCCGTCGATACCCGCATGATCGACCATGGCCTGGCCGACATCGCCCCGGCCGATCACCAGATTGAAGACCCCGTCCGGCAGGCCTGCCTCATGCAGGATGGCCGACAGCGCCTCGGCCATGGCGGGGGTCGGCCCGGCGGGCTTCATCACCACCGTATTGCCAAAGGCCAGCGCCGGCGCCGCCTTCCACGCCGGGATGGCGACGGGGAAGTTCCACGGCGTGATCAGGCCGAACACGCCTACAGCCTCGCGTCGCGTCCCGGCCTCCACGCCCGGCCGGACCGAGGCCACGGTCTGGCCATGAAGACGCAGGGCTTCTCCGGCGAAATAGCGGAACACGCGCCCGGCGCGGGCCACCTCGCCGATGCCCTCGGCTAGGGTCTTGCCCTCCTCGCGGGACAGCAGCCGTCCCAGCGCCTCGCGCCGCTCCAGCAGCAGGGCGGCAGTGCGGTCCAGGATATCGGCACGAACCTCGGACGAAGCACCCGACCAGCCATCGAAGGCGCCCCGCGCGGCGCTGACCGCCGCCTCGACCTCGGCCCGCCCCGCCTGCGGCAGGTGGGCGACGATCTCATTGGTGTCCGACGGATTGGTCCGCACCGAGGGCCGGTCGGCCTCGACCCGCTTGCCGTTGATCCAGTGGCAGAGGTTGAGCGGCGCGGTCATGGGGACTCCTTGGGCGTGACGGCCCCTTCTAGGCGGAGGGAGGCGCCATGACAAAGGGCGGCGCCCGGATGGACGCCGCCCCCTGAAGGCTTCACGCGGTGGCGGGTCTATTCGACCGGATCACCGTTGATATCGACCACGCGGACCTCACCCAGCCCCAACTCGCGGATCTTGGGCTCGATCGCAGCCCGGTCGCCGACGATGACCCACACGGTCGGGCCGTCGCCCAGCACGTCACGGGCCGCGGCCGAAACCGAGGCCGGGGTCGTGGCGGCCAGACCGGCGGTGCGCTGGTCGTAGTAGGTATCCGGCAGGCCATAGACGACCATCTGGACCAGATCACCGGCCACCGAGCCATTGGTCTCCCAGTCGCCGGCCATGCCCTGGATCAGGTTGGCCTTGTGGGCCCCCAGTTCCTGGTCGGTGACCGGACGGCCATCGACGATGCCCGACAACTCATTGTCGATCTCGACCAGGCTGTCGGCCGTGCGGTCGGCCTGGACCCCGGTCGAGACAAGGAACAGGCGCTCGCCCGGCGTGGTGCGGATGCCCGAACCGGCGCCGTAGGACCAACCCTTGTCCTCGCGCAGGTTCATGTTGATCCGGCTGGTGAAGGCCCCGCCCAGCGCCGTGTTCATGGCGGTGATGTTGGGCTCGGTCGTCGGATCCAGCGCCGGCACCAGCCGACCGGCCATGATGATCGACTGCGGACCCGGACGATCCACGATCAACACCTGCGGCTGGCTGTAGGACGGCGGCGTGCCGACACCCGCCCGCTGGGGCAGGGCCGAAGACGGCGCGTCCCAGTCGGCGAAGGCGCGTTCCAGCTCGGGCACCAGCTCGGCCATGGTCGTGTCGCCGACGACCACCAGGGTGGCGTTGTCAGGACGGAACCAGGTGTCGTGGAAGGCCCGGGCGTCAGCCGGGGTCAGAGCCTGGACCGTGGCTTCTGTGCCGGAGTTCGACCGGCCATAGGCGCTGTCGTCTCCGTACAGGGCGTCGGCCAGTACACGGTTCGCGATGGCACCCGGGTTGCGGTTCGACTGCTGAATTCCCGAGACCTGCTGGGTCTGGGCGCGCTGGAAATCTTCCGGGCGGAAGGCCGGGTTCATGACCACATCGGCGAACAGGTCCAGCGACGGGGCAAGACGCGACTCGATCGCCGTCATGCTGACCGTGGTGTAGTCGGTCGTCGATCCGGCACCGAGGGTGGCGCCCAGAAGTTGCTGGCGGTCACTGATCTCGAGGGCGTCGAGCGTCTCGGTCCCGTTGGTCATGACCGCAGGAGTCAGGACGGCCAGGCCGTTCTTGTCGGCGGACTCAGCCACGGCGCCGGCATTGACGATCAGGTTCATGCTGACAGTCGGTACGCCCGAACGCGGAGCGAGGATAACCTGCAGGCCGTTCGACAGGGTGACCCGCTCGAAGTCGGGGAAGCTGGCCATGGGCATCTCGCCCGCCGCCGGCATCTGCGAACGGTCGGCACCGGTCGGGGCGGCGGCGTATTCCGGGAAGGGCAGGACCTCCAGCGTGTAGGAGCCGTCCATCAGCCATTCACGACCTGCTGCAACCAGATCGGCCGGACGGGCGTCCAGCACGCGCTGGTAGCTGACCCGCCAGGCACCGGGGTCGTTGTGATAGACTTCGCCCTCGGCCAGCAGATCCGACTTGCCGCCGAAGCCGCCGATGCGCTCAAGGCCCCGGACATAGCCCGAGCCGGTCGAGGTGCGGGCGCGTTCCAGTTCGATATCGGTCGGGCCATCGGCCAGCAGACGGGCGACTTCCTCGTCGATGATGGCTTCGATCTCGGCCAGATCCTGACCCGGCTTGGCCGTAGCGATGATCATGAACTGGCTGCCGATCTCGCCGTCCGAAACGAAGGCGCCGACGTTGGTGGCGATCTGGTCATCGAATACCAGACGCTTGTAGAGGCGCGAGTTGCGGCCGGAGGTCAGCACCTGGGCCAGCAGGCCGAGGTGGTCGGTGTCAGCTTCGCCCGCAGGCGGCACATTCCAGACCTTGTAGAGACGCGGCTGGCCGACGCGGTCATACATGACCTCGCGCTGCTCGCCTTCCATGCGGGCGATCATGCGAGCCGGCTGGGTCACAGGGGGTCCGGGGGGGATGTCGCCGAAATAGTGCTGGACCTTGGCCAGAGCTTCTTCCGGGGTGATGTCGCCGGCCAGTACGATCACGGCATTGGCCGGGCCGTAGTAACTACGGAACCAGTCCTGCACGTCCTCAAGCGCCGCGGCATCCAGATCGGCCATCTCGCCGATCACAGTGTGGCCGTAGGGGTGGTCGTCGGGGTAGGTGGCGAAGGTGATGGCATTCCAGGCGCGGCCGTAGGGCTGGTTTTCGCCCTGACGCTTCTCGTTCTGGACGACGCCGCGTTGCTCATCGAGGCGGGCCTGATCGACGGCACCGAGCAGGTGGCCCATGCGGTCGCTTTCCAGCCACAGCATGGCGTCGAGGCCGCTGGTCGGGACGTTCTGGAAATAGTTGGTGCGGTCGTTGTTGGTGGTGCCGTTCTGGTCGGTTGCGCCCAGAAGTTCGGTCGCCTTGAAGAAGTCGGAGTTGAAGTTCTCGGAGCCGTTGAACATGAGGTGCTCGAACAGGTGGGCAAAGCCCGACCGGCCCTCAGGCTCATTCTTGGAGCCCACATGATACCAGATGTTGACCGCCACGATCGGGGCCTTGTGATCCTCGTGGACGATCAGGGTCAGGCCGTTGTCCAGCACGAAGCGGGTGTACGGGATGTCGACATCGGGAAGCGCCGGAAGGGCGGAATCCTGAAGCGCGGCGCCAGCATCAGCGGCGGTCGCGGGCACGACGGCGTGCGGGTCGGGCCGCAGATCGGTCGACTGGGCCTGGGCGGCGGTCGCGAGGATGGCCGGAAGGCAGGCACCGGCAATCAGATAGCGGCGAAGCGTGGACGGTCTCATGGATACACCCCTGTATTCAGCCTCCAGACAGAGGCCTTCACAGAAAGTCCTAAACCGTAGGGGCTGCCTCGCAAAGGGCGGCAACATTGCGAATCCGTAAGGTTTCGCAGCGCCTTACGCAGGCGCGAAGCCACAAGGTCGAAACGTGCCCTGCGCGAGATCGCCAGCATTCCGGGCGCATGATCACTCTGATATTGCACCGCACACGAAAGAAATTGCCTATTGCGCCGCAATAGGCTCCTATCCGGTTCCGGGGGTCGGGTTCAGACGAAGCGGCCTCTCCGCCTCCTCCCTGAGCCTCCCCGGATCCTGCCATGACCCCCTCTCCGCTTTTGGCCCATCAGGCCTCCCTTCAGATTGACTCCGCCGCGACTGGCTGGATCCTGACCTCAACGGCCCTGGTCCTGCTGATGACCCTGCCGGGGCTGGCGCTGTTCTATGGCGGCATGGTGCGGCGAAAGAACCTGCTGGCGACCGTGGCCCAGTCCACGGCGGCGCTGGCGATCGTGACCGTGCTGTGGTTCGTCGCCGGTTACAGCCTGTCGTTCGGACAAGGGCCGGACGCGATCAATGGCCTGGTCGGAGGGCTTGACGCCGCCCTTCTGAATGGCGTCGGCATCGACACAGCGCACAGCCTGTCGCCGGGCCTGCCGGAGTTCCTGTGGATCGCCTATCAGCTGACCTTCGCCATCATCACGCCGGCGCTGATCGCGGGAGCCTTTGCCGAGCGGATGAAGTTCTCGGCGTCCCTGCTGTTCTTCGGCCTGTGGCACCTGATCGTCTATGCGCCGATCTGCCATCAGGTCTGGGGCGGCGGCTATCTTGGCAGCATGGGCGTGCTGGACTTCGCCGGGGGTGCCGTGGTGCACGTCAATGCCGGTGTCGCCGGTCTGGTCTGCGCGCTGGTGCTGGGACCGCGGCACGGCTTTGGCCGGGACAATATGGCGCCGCACAACCTGTCGCTGACGGCCATCGGCACGGGCCTGCTGTTCGTCGGCTGGCTGGGCTTCAACGCCGGCTCGGCCTGGGCGGCAGATGGCATCGCCTCAGTGGCCGCCCTGAACACCATTCTGGCCGCCGCGGCTGCGGCGCTGGGTTGGATGGTGGTCGAGTGGATCGACCACCGGAAGCCGACCCTGCTGGGCCTGCTGTCCGGGATCGTCGGAGGTCTTGTGGGGGTGACGCCGGCGGCGGGGCTGGTCGATCCCAAGGGGGCCTTTCTGATCGGGGCAATCTCGGGACCGGCCTGCTATTTCGGCGCTGTCTGGCTGAAGCGTGCGCTCAAGTATGACGACAGTCTGGACGCGTTCGGAGTGCACGGCATGGGCGGGATCGTCGGGGCGTTGCTGACGGGCGTCTTCGCCAGCGCGGCGATCAACCCCGCCGCCGAGGGTGCATCGATCCTGAATCAGGCGCTGGGTCTTGTCGCGGTGATCGCCTGGAGCGCGGTCGGAACCTTCGTCGTGCTGATGATCTGCCGGGTCGCCACGGGCCTGAAGGTCACGCGTGAGCAGGAGATCGAGGGGCTGGACGTCACCCAGCACGGCGAGGGGCTGCACTAGCCCCCTCGGTCACATCATGGCGGCAGGCTCGAGCCGATAGGTAACCCCGCCCGAGCTGGCCTCCAGAAGATTCGGCCCGGCGGAACGGAAGCGCAGGATGGGCTGGCCCCCGTTGTCCAGCAGGGCCACCGTGCCATCCAGAACGCGCCAGCCTGCCACGCGCGCCAGGGCCGTGCCTTCGCATCCTTCCACATAGACGCCGTAGATCCCGTTCGCTTCGGTCTTCTGCAAGGCAATGCGACAGCCCTTCTCGTCGGGCCTGTCAGAGGCATGGAGAGCCCACAGGCCGCTGACGGTGTCCGGACCGAGCAGCTCGGGGTCCTGACCGGTGGTGGATGAGGCGTCGGACATGGCTGTGGTTCCTGCAACGGCTGCTGCGTCGGTCTCGGCCGCCGTGCAAGCACCGGCCGCCAGCAAGAGAACGGTCAGTCCGCAAAGGCCCGGTCGAAATCCGCGCATGGTGTCCGGCACTCCGTCTACGACGGCAGCATACCGCCTGGGCCCTATCTCAGTCACCATTCGATGGCTAGACTAAGGCCTTTCCCGGTCGCACGTCGACCGAACCCTTGAGTTGCGCGTGTTCAACGACCTGATCCCCCGGAAGCCCGGGACCGAACCTCTCGTCGAAGCCGTGAAGGCCTGCCGGCCCCATTTTGTCTGGGCGGCGGTGTTCAGTGCGCTGGTGAACCTGCTGTATCTGACCCCGACCATCTACATGCTGCAGGTCTATGACCGGGTGGTGCCGACCGGGGGGCTGCAGACCCTGCTGCTGGTCAGCGCCATTGCCGTTTTTGCACTGGCGACCCTCGCGCTGCTGGACTGGCTGCGGACGCGTCTGCTGGTGCGAGCGGGTCTGAGGCTGGATCGACTGCTGGTGGGGCGTCTGCTGGGCCGGGTTGTTGACCTTCAGGCTCAGTCGCCCGGCAGTCAGGTGCTGCGCGAGTTCGACCACGTCCGCACAGCTGTGTCGGGCCAGGGCGTCCTGTCGCTGTTCGATGCGCCGTGGACGCCGATCTACATCGGCTGCTGCTTTTTGCTGCACCCCGCGCTGGGAGCGCTGACGCTGGTCGGGGCCATCATCCTGTTCATTCTGGCCGTGTTGAACGAGCGGGACAGCCGCCCGCGTCTGAACCAGGCGATGAAGGACTCCCAGGCCGCCTATGCCGCCCAGGAGAGCATGGCCAGCCAGTCCGAGGTGGTTCGTGCGCTGGGCATGCGGCAGGCGGGCATCGCGCTGCAGGTGCGGCAACGACAGGTCGCCACTGCGCGGCAGGTCGAAGCCCAGTTCACCGGCGGGCGCTATACAGGCATCATCAAATTCCTGCGGCTGATGCTGCAGTCGGCCTCTCTGGGTCTGGCAGCCTTGCTGACGGTGCAAGGGCACATCTCGGCCGGGTCGATCATTGCGGCCTCGGTCCTGCTGACGCGTGCCGTGCAGCCCATCGAGCAGATGGTCGGGGCGTGGCCGACGCTGGTGCAGGCCAAGGCCTCGTGGAAGGCACTGATCGAGCTGTTCGCCGCCACCGGCCGCGTTGATCGCGTCGTGACCACCCTGCCCGCGCCGGAAGGTCGGCTGGGACTGGAGCAGGTCACCGTCCGCCTGCCGGGCAGCGAGACGCCGCAACTGCGCGGTATCACCCTGTCGCTGGAGCCCGGTCAGGTCCTGGGGGTGATTGGGCCCAGCGGATCCGGCAAGACCACACTGGCCCGGGTGGTCGCGGGGGCCATTCCGCCGACCTCGGGATCGGTACGGCTGGACGGCGCTGACTATGACGCGCGCGAGGGCGATAGCCTGGCCGAGCACATCGGCTACCTGCCCCAGGTGCCGGGCCTGTTCTCCGGATCGGTCAAGGACAATATCTCGCGCTTCCGTTCTGCGCTGGGTGTCGACCCCGAACAGATCGACCGGGAGGCTGTGGCTGCGGCCAAGGCGGCAGGGGTGCATGAGATGATTCTGCGCCTGCCGAACGGCTATGACACCGTGCTGGGTCATAACGGTGCCGGCCTGTCGGTCGGCCAGTCGCAGCGGGTGGCGCTGGCGCGGGCGCTTTACTGCGACCCGGTCGTGCTGGTGCTGGATGAACCGAACGCCAACCTGGATCAGGAAGGCGAGGCCGCCCTGACCCAGGCGATCAAGGACGCCACGGCGCGCGGGGCTTCGGTGCTGATGGTGGCGCACCGGGCCGGGGTACTGGGCATTGCCGACCGCCTGCTGATGCTGCGCGAGGGCACGGTCCAGATCGAGGGCCCGCGTGACGAGGTGATGATGCGGCTGAACCCCGGTCGGGCCAAGCCGACCGTCGTGCCACCGCCGGGAGCGCAGTCGGCATGAGCGAGCTGGACTTTCCCGATCTGGGCCGGCCCGCCCCTGCGCCCCCCACGCCTGAAGAGGCGCCTGTCGCCGCCGGACCCGACGGGCCGGACGATGCTCCCCGCGGCGAGCTGCTGGTCGGCGGGGCGATCATCGCCCTGTTCTTTGTCCTGTTTCTCGGCTGGGCCGCGTTTGCGCCGCTGGATGCGGGTGCCTTTGCCAGTGGTCAGGTCTCGGTCTCGGGCAACCGGCAGGCCGTGCAGCATCGCGATGGCGGTGTGGTCAGTGCCCTGCACGTGGCCGAAGGCGATACCGTCGAAGCGGGCCAGATCCTGATCGAGGTCGCAGGCGGAGAACTGGCTGCCACCGAGCGCGGCCTGACCGGTCAGGTCGTGGCCCTGCTGGCGCAGCGGGCGCGGCTGGAGGCTGAGCGCAGCGGGCTGGCCAGCATCCCCGTCCCGCCCGAGTTCGCCGCCATGAGCCCGGGGGATCAGGCGCTGGCCAATGAGGCCATGGCACTGCAACGACAACAGTTCGCCGCCCGGCGCAGCGGCCGCTCGACCGAGCGGGGCGTTCTGGGCCAGCGCGTCAGCCAGCTGCGGCAGCAGGTCTCGGGCTATGAGCGCCAACTGGTGGCCAATGCGGAACAGAAGCGGCTGATCGAGGAAGAGCTGGCCGACGTCCGCAGCCTGGCCGAGCAGGGGTATGCCCCCATCAGCCGGGTCCGGGCGCTGGAGCGTCAGGCGGCGGCGCTCGACGGCGAGGCCGGCTCCCTGCGCGCCGAGATCGCCCGCGCCAATGAAGCCATGGGCGAGGCCCGACTTCAGATGTCGGGGGTCGGCACCGACATGGACGAGGACGTCACCGAACAGCTGCGCGCGGTCGAGGTGCAACTGAACGAACTGCAACCGCGCCTGACCGAAGTGCGGGCCCAGATTGAACGCAACCGCGTGCGCGCTCCGGTCTCCGGTCAGGTCGTCGGCCTGACGATTTTCACGCCCGGCGGCGTCATTCAGGCCGGCCAGACCCTGATGGAAATCGTGCCGTCGAATGCGTCACAGGTGATCGTCGCCCGCATTAATCCGAACGACATCGACAATCTGCGGGTCGGCCTGCTGACCGAGGTAAAGTTTCCGGGCCTGAGAACCTCCAACCCGCCCGTGCTGCGGGGTCGGGTCGAACGACTGTCGGCTGACAGCTTTACCGAGGAAGGCTCGAACAACCGCTATTTCCGCGCCGAGATCGTCGTGCCGCCGGAGGAACTGGCCAAGCTGGGTCGGGGCGCAGACTCGATCCGGGCGGGCTCCCCGGTCGAGGTGGTGATCGTGCTGCGCCGCCGGACGATGCTGCAGTATCTTGTCGAGCCCCTGGCGCGCGGCCTGTGGCGTACCGGGAGTGAGCTGTAGGCCCCCTCAGTCCCGGTCAGGGGCGCCCAGCGGGAAGTAGTGCCGGTACGGGCGAGCTTCATCGACCGCACGGGCGAAGGAGGGGCGGCTGAGCAGGCGGGCCCGATAGGCCTTGAGATGCCCGAGCGCGTCGGGAATGGGGTAAGTCCAGTCGCCGTAGAACAGGGATGGCGCGGCGGCACAGTCGGCCAGGCTGAAGCTGTCCCCCACCGCCCATGTCCGACCCGCCATGCGTTGGTCCAGCCAGGCGTAGCTGGTCTCCAGCATCCTCCGCGCCTCCTCCACGCCGTAAGGATCGCGATCCTCCGCCGGGCGAATGGCGTCAAAGACGAACTTGCCCTGGGGCGTCATGACATAGTTGTCGAAGAACCGGTCCAGCATCCGGACCTCGAGCGCGAGATCGGGGTCATCGGGGATCAATTTCGCCGAACCCGGGTGATGGACCTGGAGGTATTCGATGATGATCGTGGCTTCGAGCACCACACGACCGCCGTCCCGCAGGATCGGAAAGCGCTTCATTGGCCAGAGGGCGGCCAGCTCTTCGGCAACCTTCGGATCTTCCGCCATCCGCAGGGTGAAGGGGGTGTCGTTCTCATAGAAGGCGATCAAAGCCTTCTGGCAGTAGGACGAGAACGGGTGGGCAAAGAGCTCGAGGGTCATGATAAGGCCCTCGGTTCGCGGCCCTCAATCACGGCGACGAGGTTGTCGACATGCCAGGCGGTGCCGTGCTCACGGCCCTGGACCGCCTCGATGCCGCCAGAGAAATAGGCCCCCTGTTCGGTATGCAGCAGGCGGGTGGTTGCGCCCTCTGGCCGGAGCTCAATGGTCTGGAGCGATACCGAGAGTTTATCGTCGTTGTGGAACAGGTCGTAGACGAGGATGATCCGCTCGTTCGGGACGATGTCGTGATAGACGGCCTGAAAATCACTGATCAGACCGCTGGGCCAGCGGGCGTGAAAACGCTCCCGGCCACCGACGCGGAATTCGAAATCCCGGTGCAGGGTCTCGATGTCGGTCGGCGCCTTGAACCAGGCCATCTTGGCCTCCAGCGTCGCATAGGCGGCAAACACCCGTTCGGGCGGGGCATTCAGCACGCGCTCGATGGTGAAGGTCGCATGGGTCAGGCTCATGGGTTTTCTCCTGAAGACGATTGGGCGAGATAGGCGTCCAGCCGGTCGTACCGCTGTTCCCAGAAGCGCTTGTGTTCGGCGATCCAGGCCTCGACGCGCGTCATGGCTTCGACCTCGAGCGTGCAGGTGCGCACACGTCCGACCTTTTCGCTTTTCACCAGGCCGGCGTCCTGAAGGACCTTCAGGTGCTGGACGACGGCGGACAGGGTCATGGGCAGCGGGGCGGCCAGTTCACTGACCGAGGCCGGACCGCGCGCGAGGCGTTCGACCATGGCCCGCCGACCGGGATCGGACAGGGCCTGGAAAGCCAGGTCGAGAGGTTGCGTTTGATACTGTAGCATTGACTTAAGTATTGTGCCGCGCCCGGCGGCTGTCAAGCGCGCCGCGCTGACAGGGCCCGGGCCGGATCTTACTCAGGTATGGGCTTGCGCCTTCACCTGCTGGCGGAAGCGGTGCAGCAGGGGTTCGGTGTAGCCGTTGGGCTGGGTGGCGCCCTCGAACACCAGCGCCCGCGCCGCCTGGAAGGCAAGACTCTGGTCGAAGGCGGGGGCCAGGGGGCGGTAGAGGGGATCGCCCGCATTCTGGGTATCGACCTTGGCCGCCATACGTCGCAGGGCACCATCAACCTGATCTGCGGTGCAGACCCCATGCAGCAGCCAGTTGGCCATATGCTGCGAACTGATCCTGAGGGTTGCGCGGTCCTCCATCAGGCCGACGTCGTGGATGTCGGGCACCTTGGAACAGCCCACGCCCTGATCGATCCAGCGCACCACATAGCCGAGGATGCCCTGTGCATTGTTGTCCAGCTCCTGCTCAATCTCCTCGGCGCTCCAGTTGCGGCCCTCTGCCAGCGGCGGGGTCAGCAGGTCCTCGAGCGGGCGCGGCTGGCTGGCGCTCATCGCCTCGCGGACCGCAAAGACGTCGGTCTGGTGATAGTGCAGCGCATGGAGGGTGGCGGCCGTCGGTGAGGGCACCCAGGCGGTATTGGCCCCCGTCTTCGGATGGCCGGCCTTCTCATCCAGCATCTGGGCCATGCGGTCAGGCGCGGCCCACATCCCCTTGCCGATCTGGGCCCGACCGGACAGGCCGCACTGCAGGCCGATGGCCACGTTGCGCTGCTCATAGGCGGCGATCCAGGTGCTGGTCTTGATCTCACCCTTTCGCACCACCGGCCCGGCCTGCATCAGGGTGTGGATCTCGTCGCCCGTGCGGTCGAGGAAGCCCGTGTTGATGAAGACGATCCGGTCCTTCACCGCATGGATACAGGCGGCGAGATTGGCCGAGGTGCGGCGCTCCTCATCCATCACCCCCACCTTGACCGTGTGGCGGTCCAGTCCGAGCAGGTCCTCGACCGCGTCGAACAGGCGGTTGGTAAAGGCGCATTCGTCCGGCCCATGCATCTTGGGTTTGACGATGTAGATCGAGCCCTCGCGGCTGTTCCGAAGCGCCCCCAGCCCGCGCAGATCGTAGAGACCGATCAGGCTGGTCAGGATGGCGTCGAGGATGCCCTCGGGTGCTTCCGATCCGTCAGGCAGCAGCACGGCTGGGGTGGTCATCAGATGCCCGACATTGCGCACGAACAGCAGGGCGCGCCCGGGAAGGGTCAGTTCTGCGCCCTCGGTGGTGACATAGGTGAGATCGGGGGCGAGGCGTCGGGTAAGGGCCTTGCCGCCCTTGTCGAAGGTCTCGGCCAGATCGCCCTTCATCAGGCCCAGCCAGCTGCGATACGCCGCCACCTTGTCGTCGGCATCGACGCAGGCGACCGAGTCTTCCAGATCGACGATGGTGGTCAGGGCCGACTCCAGCACGACATCGGCGATGCCCGCCGGGTCGGTGCGACCGATCGGGTGGTCCGGATCGAATACCACCTCGATATGCAGACCATTGTGCCGGAACAGGCGGCCCCGTTCGGTCTGGCCCAGATATTGGCTGCTGTCGCGCAGGGCGATGCCCTGATGCGGGTCCTTGAGGTCGGCCCAGGATCCCTCGGCCAGCGGCACAGCCTCGTCGAGGAACGCCTTCGCGCGCGCCACGACCCGGGCGCCGCGCGCGGCGTCGTAGCCTCCGGCGGGCGGCAGGTCGCCCATCGCGTCGGTGCCGTAGAAGGCATCGTACAGACTGCCCCAGCGGGCGTTGGCGGCGTTCAGGACAAAGCGGGCGTTCAGCACCGGCACGACCAGTTGCGGCCCGGCCAGCGTGGCGATCTCCGCATCGACATTCTGTGTGCCGACGGTGAAAGGCGCGGGCGCCTCGGCCAGCCAGCCGATCTGCTTCAGGAACGCGCGCTGGGCGGCCACGTCGTACGGCTGGCCCTTGCGGTCCCTGTGCCAGGCGTCGATCCGCGCCTGAAGATCGTCACGGACAGCCAACAGGCGCCGGTTCTCGGGCTCGGCCCAGTCCAGAATCCTGCGCACTCCATGCCAGAATCCGGGCGCCTCCATGCCCAGACCCGGCAAGACCTCATTCTCCAGGAAGTCGGCGAGGACGGACGCAACGCTGAGATCAGCACGAACGGGCATGGGCGGTCAGTCTCCGGTAACTTGGACGCTTGTAACATTCCGTGATGACCCGGCGTAAGTCGAGGCCTTTTCGCACCTGCACACAAACGCCTTGACTTTAAGGGGGTTAAGGCCCATCTGCCTCCCATCGCACACTCGCGATCCCCGGTGCGCTCCAGCGCGTGTGGGTCTTCCCAAGACCGAAGACCTGACTGTAGCAGCGGCCGGCCCTCAAGATTCATTCGCTGCCCGGACACGCGGGGTAGCGCCCGTTCCCCCCGGTTTCGCAATCTCGCGGCCCGGACTGGCGGTGCGCTTCCCTTTGGTCGCGCGGTCCGGAAGGCCTTCAGCCTTTGTCGGAGCGCGACAAGCCTGAAGCCCCCGCCGCATGCGAAAGACATACGCGTCATGAGCGCAACAACTCAAAGCCAGACCCTGCCGAAAACCTTTGCCGAGATGGGGTTGAACCCTGCCCTGCTGCAGGCTTTGGCCTCTGAAAATTACACCACCCCCACGCCAATCCAGGCCCAGTCGATCCCCGATGTGATGACGGGCCGCGACCTGCTGGGCATCGCCCAGACCGGCACCGGCAAGACGGCGGCCTTTGCGCTGCCGATCCTGCACCGGCTGGCGGCCAACCGGGTCGCCCCCCTGCCCCGGACAACCCGCTGTCTGGTGCTGTCGCCGACGCGCGAACTGGCCTCCCAGATCGCCGAGAGCTTCAAGACCTATGGCAAGCACCTGGGCTTCCGCGTCGCCGTCATTTTCGGCGGCGTGAAATACGGCAGTCAGGAGCGCGCCCTCAATCAGGGGCTCGACATTCTGGTCGCCGCCCCCGGGCGTCTGCTGGACCATATCCAGCAAAAGAACCTGGACCTGAGCGCCACCGAAATCTTCGTGCTGGACGAAGCCGACCAGATGCTGGACCTCGGCTTCATCAAGCCCATCCGGCAGATCGTCAGCCGCATCCCGGCCAAGCGCCAGAACCTGTTCTTCTCGGCCACCATGCCTTCTGAGATCGGCAAGCTGGCCGCCGAACTGCTCAAGGACCCCAAGCGGGTCCAGGTGACGCCGCAGGCGACCACCGTGCAGCGCATCAAGCAATCGGTCGTCTGGATCGAACAGGGCCGCAAGCGCGCCCTGCTGACCGAGATGTTCAGCGATCCGGGCTATACCCGCTGCCTGGTCTTCACCAAGACAAAGCACGGGGCGGACAAGGTTGCGGCCTATCTCGAAGCGGGCGGCGTCGAGGCCGGCGCCATCCATGGCAACAAGAGCCAGCCCCAGCGCGAGCGCACCCTTGAAGCCTTCAAGAAGGGCAAGCTGCGGGTGCTGGTGGCCACCGACATCGCCGCGCGCGGCATCGACGTCGACGGCGTGTCGCACGTCGTCAATTTCGAGCTGCCCTATGTGCCCGAAGCCTATGTGCACCGCATCGGCCGGACGGCCCGCGCCGGGGCCGACGGCACCGCCATCAGCTTCGTCGCCGGTGACGAGATGAAGCTGCTGAAGGACATCGAAAAGGTCACGCGTCAGAAGATCCCGGCGATCGACCGTCGCAACGACAAGGCCCTCGGTGCGCTGGATGCCGCCATTAGCGCCGCCGGCGTCGCCAAGAAGCCGACCCTGCCCGAGCGCGAGGGGCGTCCGGATCGGGACGGAGACGGAGAAGGTCGTCGTCGTAACCGACGCGGACCGCGCGGCAATGCTCCGCGTGGCAACGGGCCGAAGGTTGAAGGCCAGCACGGCCCGCGCAACGAGCGCTCCTCCTACAATCCCATGGCCACGGAGCAGGGCGGCGCAGGCTCGCCGCCTCCGGTGGCCAAGCTGAAGCGCCGGCGCCGTCCGGCCCGCAAGCTCGCTGCCGCCTCCCGCTAAGCCTCGACATGCCCCCTACGTCGCCGGAGGGGGCATGTCTTTGATGAACTAGTTTGCATTGTAAACATGTCTGCGGTATCTGGCGTCCATATCGCTGGAGAGCAGACCATGACCCTGACCACGCCCCGCCCGTCCGACGACCGCCTGCACGGCCTGGATGCCCTCCGCGGCATCGCCCTGTTGCTTGGTGTGGTGTTGCACACCCTGATGAGCTTTTTCCCGGTCCCGATCTGGATCGTGGCCGACAGCGAGACATCGCCTGTGGCCTCGGTCCTGTTCTTCGCCATCCACCTGTTCCGGATGACGACCTTCTTCCTGATCGCCGGCCTGTTCGCCCATATGATGCTGGGCCGCAAAGGCCTGTGGGGCTTTTTGAGGGACCGGCTGATCCGCATCGCGGGGCCGCTGGTCGGCCTGTGGTGGCTGGCGCTGGGCGCAATCATCGCCGTGCTGCTGTGGAACGTCGCCATCCAGAACGGCGGCACACTGCCGACCGATGGCCCGCCGCCGCCGCCGCTTACGGTCGAGACCTTTCCCCTGACCCATCTGTGGTTCCTGTGGGTGCTGCTGATCTTTTACGTCGCCATGCTGGTCTTGCGAGCGCCGTTTGCCCTGCTGGACCGGAATGGCGGCTGGGGACGCAGGGTTGACCGCCTGACCGCCGCGCTGGTCGGACCGTGGACCCCGCTGGTGCTGGCTGCACCGCTGGCGCTGGCCTTCTATCTCTACCCGAACTGGACCGCCTTCTTCGCCATTCCGACCCCCGACACTGGTCTGGTCCCCAATGCCGTGGCGCTGACCGGGTTCGGCAGTGCCTTCCTGTTCGGCTTCCTGCTGGACCGCCAGCGCGACCTGATGGAGCGAATTCGGGAGCTGTGGCCGGTCTTCACCGTGATGGCCTTTGGAACCGGCGCGGGCGCCCTGATGCTGGCCGGAGGACCGGTGCCGGACCTGGCTCCCGTCAGAGACCCGTCGGCCAAGGCCGCGCTGGCCATCCTCATGGCGCTGGCCGTGTTCAGCAACGCCATGGCAGCCATGTCCCTGGCCCTGCAGCTGTTCAACCGGACGAGTCCCGTGCGGCGCTATCTGGCAGATGCCTCCTACTGGATCTACATCGTCCATCTGCCACTGGTGATGGTCGGCCAGACCCTGGTGCTGGGCCTCGCAGCTCCCTGGTGGCTCAAGGCCTCATTGGTGATCGGCGGCACGGTGCTGATCAGCCTGATCACCTATGAGCTGCTGGTCCGCCACACCTTCATGGGACGCTGGCTGAACGGGCGTCGCATCCCCTGGAAACGACCCGCCGAACCTGTCCCTCCTCCGGCAGAATAACATCTTGCCAAGCCCCGCCGGCTCGTCCACCCACGGACGGGCCGGTCCAAGGAGATCCGCCCATGGCGACCAAGCTGAAAACCCCCTCTGCCGAAGCCGACCTCGCCTTCATGCGCTCGATCGCCGAGGGGGGCGGCCGGATGCCGATGTCGGCCGCCATCTGCTATCTGGCGGGGGGGCTGCTGTATGGATTTCAGTGCCTGTTCCACATGGGGCAGGCTGCGGGGCTGATCGTCTGGGGCCCCGTCCCCAGCCTGGCGTTCGTGGTCGGGATAAGCGTCGCCTTCTTCATCGTACTGATCTGGGCGATTCACCGCGACAACAGGGAAGGTGGCGCGCGCAAGGGCACCCTGTCCAACCGGGCCGTCAACGCTGCGCTCAGCGGCACGGGCATGGCGAATGCGGCCGTCATCATCGTCTTCGGAGTCGGCGCCTTCCGCGATCAGGACTTTGCCGTATGGCTCTACTATCCGGCCATTATCTTCGCGCTGCAGAGCGCGGCCTGGTTCGTCGGCTGGAGCCTGAAGAAGAAGCGCTGGATGCTGGCGACCTCATTGGGCGGCTGGGTCACGGCGGTCGCGCTGGGCGTGCTGGTGCGCGAGCCGGTGGCCTATCTGGGTGTCTGTACCGCCGCCCTGTTCCTGCTGTTCGCGGGCCCGGGCCTGATCATGTACCTTGAGGCCCGCGCGCCGCGTACGGCGCCCTGAGCCATCATGGGTCTGGCCGGTCTTGGACAGATTGATGAGGTGATCCACGGTCGCATGCGGCTGGGGGTCATGGTCTATCTTGCCGATGTCGAGACCGCCGATTTCACGGAACTGAAGACCGCGCTGGAGGCTACCCAGGGCAATCTGTCGGTCCATCTGAAGAAGCTGGCCGAGGCGGGCTATGTGTCCATCGACAAGAGCTTCAGGGACAACAAGCCCCTCACCGAAGTAACGATCACCAAGGAGGGACGGCAGGCATTCGCGGCCTATCTGGAGGCGCTGAGCGGGCTGATCGGGGGCGGCACATGACCCGGCCCCGCGTCATGGGCATCGTCAATGTGACGCCGGACAGCTTTTCCGATGGCGGGCGGCTGGCGACGGTGGAGGCTGCGGTCGCGCATGGCCTGCGGCTGGTCGAGCAAGGAGCCGACATTCTGGATGTGGGCGGTGAAAGCACTCGCCCCGGCGCCGAGCCCGTTGGACGAGAGGATGAGCTGGCACGTGTCCTGCCGGTCATCGCCGGCCTGCGCGCGCAATGGGATGGCCCGATCAGTATTGATACAATCAAGCCGGCTGTGGCGCGCGAGGCGGTCGCGGCCGGGGCGACGATGTGGAACGATGTCAGCGCCCTGGGCGCATATGCGGAAAGTCCGGCGGTCGCTGCCGAGCTACGCTGCGACATCGTGCTGATGCACATGCAGGGTGAGCCCCGGACCATGCAGACCGACCCCCGGTATGGTGATGTCGTGGCAGAGGTGCGGGATGCGCTGGTCCAGCGGGCCACAGCTGCAACGGCGGCGGGTGTCGCCCGCGACCGCATCTGGCTGGATCCGGGTATCGGTTTCGGCAAGACTCTCGGGCACAATCTGGCGCTGACCGCGAACCTCTCGGCCTTGGTCGAGACCGGTTTTCCCATCCTGTTCGGAGCCAGTCGCAAGCGGATGATCCAGGCCATTGACGCCTCCGCGACCGGTCCACTCGACCGGCTGGGTGGGTCACTGGTTCTGGCGCTTGAGGCCATACGACGGGGTGCCGCCATCATCCGCGTCCATGACGTGCGCGAGACGGTTCAGGCATTGAAGGTTCACGGTGCCATTGCTCAGCAAGGCGACGCTGGCGGCTAGCGATCCTCACCAGACAGCCGCTCCTTCTCGACGGGATCGGAACTGGGCCTGAGCAGATCCTCGATCGCATCGTTGGACCCTGCGATAGCTGCCTTCGGCGCGCCCTCGGGAGCAGCGGCCTTCCGGGAGCGGCCCTTCGGGGAACGCCCCAGGATTTCCAGCGCATCATCCCCCTCATGTCCGAACACACTACGGATGCGCAGGTCGGTCTGTGGGAAGGGAATCTCGATACCGGCCTCGTCCAGCGCATCGGCGATGGCCCAGGTATAGGCGGCGTGCATGGCGGCGGGCCGTTTGACCGCATCCTGCGTCGGCCAGACCAGCAGTTCGAAATCCAGCCCCGACTCCCCAAAGCCGACCAGCCAGACCTGGCATTTGCGGGCCTCGGTTTCGGGTAGTGTAAAGGGGATGGCCCGGGCCGCCTTGAGCACCACGTCGCGCACCTCAGACCGGTCAGCGCCATAGGCCACGGAGAACGGCACATGGATGCGCCGGGTATCGCCCTTGAGCGTCCAGTTGGTCACCGTGCCCTCAATCAGGCTGGAGTTCGGGACGATGATGTTGATGTTGTCATTGGTGCGGATGCGCGTGGCGCGCGGCCCGATCTCGACAATGGCGCCGCGCGCATCATCCAGCTCGACATAGTCGCCGACGGACACCATCCGGTCGAAGATCAAGAACAGGCCCGAGACGAATTCCTTGACCACGCCCTGGAGGCCCAGGCCCAGGCCAATCCCAATGGCCCCGGCGAACACCGCCAGCGACGACAGGTTGAGGCCTGCGGCCGACAGGCCCATAAACAAGCCCGCGATCAGAATGCCGTAGCCCGCCATCTTTTCGAGCAGGTACAGCGCCTGGGTCGAGCGGGTGGCCTTGTGCCGCAGGCGACGGATGGCCCGGGTTGCGGCCCAGGACAGGGCACCGGCTATAGCGATGATGATGGCGGCGGTGAGCAGTCCGCCCAGCGTCAGCGAGATGCCGCCCAGCCGCAGGACTGCTGCGTCCTGCAGCTCGGTGAGTTCATTGACCATGGTCCATCAATGCCCAGCTTTGCCGTGGCGTTCCACCCCTGCTTGGCGAAACGGGTCAGACATCCCTATATCGTCCGTCCGGCCTCGTTTGGGGCGAGATGAGAGGCCGACCCCATGACCGTGACCAAGGGACGCCGTTTCCTTCCGTCGCTGAGCCTGCAGGTGCTGGCGGCATTGGCGCTGGGTTTGATCGCCGGCGCGGTCGCCCAGTCTCGCGGCCTGCCCGGCGGCGCTGAAACGGCCACCTTCATCGGCTCGCTGGGCCAGCTGTGGCTGAATGCCTTGAAGATGACGATCGTGCCTCTGGTCTTCTCGCTGCTGGTCACAGGCATCGCCTCCATCGCGGGTGCCGCGCACGGGCCGGGACGGGCAGGTCTACTGGCCGGACGAGCACTTATGGTCTTTGCCATCCTGATCGTTGGGGCGACCGTCTACGCCATCGGCGCAGCCTATGGCCTGCACGCCATCTGGCCGATCGACCCCGAGGGTGGCGCGCGCCTGATTGCCGGCGCTCCGCCCAGCCCCGAAGGCGTGGGACCGGGCGCGCCGTTCGGTGAATTCCTCAAGACCCTCGCCCCCGCCAATCCGATCCGCGCCGCCGCCGAGGACGCCATTCTGGGGCTGGTGGTGTTCGCTGTCTTCTTCGGCTTTGCCGCCACCCGCCTGCCCGACCGCCTCCGACTGCCGCTCGTGACCTTCTTTGAAGCCGTGGCAGAGACCATGATCGTGATCGTGCGCTGGGTTCTCATGGCCGCGCCGGTCGGCGTGTTCGCCCTGGCACTGGGGGTCGGGCTGACGGCGGGGGTCGGCGCCGCCGGAACACTCGCCCACTACGTCGCCATCGTGTCACTGGCGACCATCGGCATCACCCTGCTCTGCTATCCGCTGGTCGTGGCCTTCGGCAAGGTCAGCTTGGCCGGCTTTGCGCGCGGGGTGGCCCCGGCTCAGGTCGTCGCCTTCTCCACCCAGTCATCGCTGGCCAGCCTGCCGGTCATGGTCGAACGCGCGGTCGACGCCCTCGGTGTATCGCGCCCCACGGCGGGTCTGGTGCTGCCGCTGGCGGTGGCGGTGTTCCGCATCACCAGCCCGGTCGCCAATCTCGGCGTCGTCATCTATTGCGCCCATCTGTTCGGCATAGAGCCCACCATGGGCCAGCTGGTCGCCGCTGGGCTGACAGCGGTGCTGGTCAGCATTGGCTCGGTCGGCCTGCCGGGACAGATCAGCTTCTTCGTCTCGATTGCCCCGATCTGTATCGCCATGGGGGTGCCTCTGGAGATCCTGCCGCTGTTGCTGGCGGTCGAGGTGATCCCGGACATCTTCCGCACCGTCGGCAATGTCACCGCCGACATGGCGGTGGCGCGGATCGTCGAGGACGAGGTCGGGGCTCCAGTCGAATCGGCCTGACCTACAGGGTCAGTTGCCGGGTGGGCGCCGTCCTGCTTCCAGGATGGGCATGCCCGCTTCGGTCGGCAAGTAGATGATCTGGCGATCGCCCGTGCCGGCCGTTTCCTGAAGCATGTTGATATAGGCCCAGCGCAGGTAGTTCTCCGGACCGCCGAGGCTTTCGGCCATGATGCGATTGGCCTCATTCGTGCCTTTGGCGCGCGCCACCTCGGCCTGGGCCGTCAGTTCGGCGGCGTCCAGAAGCGCCTGGGCCTCCAGCACGCGGATGCGTCGGTTCTGCACGGCCTCTTCATAGGCCGCCTTGCCCGCCATGGTCTTCGAATAGACGTTGTAGGTCGGCATGCCGATCAGGAAGGCCGCGCCCACCAGGACGATGGCCACCACCACCATGATACTGAAACCCGTGCCACGCATGTCCTGAACCCTCCGACTGAGATGCCGCAAGGCTGGTCGGACAAGGCCGTCAGGTCAAGCGGTTCCGCTCAGCTCGGCACCAGTTCGATCAGGTCCAGATTGGACTCATACTGCGGCCAGGGAATGACCAGCCGCCAGCGACGTGAGCCGATCCGCTCCAGCACCGCCACCATGTCGCGGTCGGAATTCTGGCCGTAGGAATTTGCCGGCGGCTCAGACCCGAGGGCCATGGACCCCAGCATGACCATCTCACGGTTGTTCTCCGGAAATAGGAGGCCGGAGGGCCGCTGCGAGCCGGTGAGCTTGGAAAATTTCAGGCCCGCCGGAGTCCGCTCGATCCGGCAATCGAACCAGCCATAGACCACATAGCCGAGGCCGCCCTCGCCGCCCTGAGAGCCCAGTTTGACGGTACGACAGCGATAGTCGCCTTCCGGCGGGGTGACGCCACCGACCGCGGCATCGGGATCGATCAGTGCGCCGAGTGAACCGAGATCGCCCGACCCTTCCTGACGACGTGCTTGCTCCAGCGCCAGGCGCCAGGCGGCATCGACCCGGCCATAGCGGTCGCGGTCATAGGAGGTGATGATGCTGCGCCAGTCCCTCAGGACCGGACCGGAGCCGTCCGGGGGCGGCGGCGGAGGCGGCGGGGCATAGCCGCCCCCCGCCGAGGCACAGGCCGACAGGATCAGGGCTGCAAGCGCGGTCAGTCCAGTCCTGCGGACGCAGCGGGCATACGGCATGACAACTCCTTCTCGTCAGGACCGGTCCAGTGGGCCCGGGCAAGGCGCGAAGGTCAAGACCGGACGGCTTATTCGCCGCTCTCGGCGATCTCGGAGGCCTTCTTGCGGGGGGCGCGACGGCGCGGCGGCACGACCTCATCCGGGGCCGTGTCCGTTGAAGCCTCTGACACGCGCCGGGTCGGGCGCGTCAGAAAACCCGGCAGGGCATCCGCGTCGGACGCTTCCCGAACGGGAGCATCCTCTCGGGAGCGACGCGGCTTGCGGGGGGCTCGGGCAGGCGCATCTGCCCGCGCTTCCGGCGCGTCGTCGGACGATCCCCCCGAAGTCTGCGGCGCATCATCGGAACGGTCCTCCGACATATCCGCCTCGCCGTCCTGGGACGGCCTGCGGCCACGCTGTTCATCCTTGCGGCGCTCCCAGCGTTCACGACGGGTCTCGCGGCGACCGCCACCGTCGCCGTCGCTGCGGGCCTCCCCATCGTTGTCACGGTCACGTTCGCGATCTCTGTCCCGGTCGCGATCCCGATCCCTGTCGCGATCCCGGTCCCGGTCCCGATCATTGGCTTGAGGCTGCTGGCCTTGCGGCTGCTGCCCGGACGGGTTGCCGCCGGGGTTCTGCTGATTGTTCTGCTGGGCCTGCTGGGCCGCGAGGAAGGCCGCCGCCTGGGCGCCACTTTCGTCTTCGAAGTCGATGTCGAAGCCCTGGTTGGACAGTTCGCGCTGGGCGATTTCGGACACCGGACGCTGCGGCTGCAGGGCCCTCAGCACCCGGAAATAGTGCTCGGCATGCTGCAGATAGTTCTCGGCCAGGACGCGGTCACCAGCGGAGGCCGCATCACGGGCCAGCTGCATATAGCGCTCATAGACGGTTTGGGCATTGCCGCGGACCTTGATGTTTTCAGGGCCCTGCGAATCCCATGAGCGGTTCGGATTGGCGCTGTTGGCATTATTGCCACCGGGCTTCCTGTTGCGACCGCGTTGGCGCTTCATGCCCTTGAAATCTCTCATAGACTCTACCGTTCCGGGAGGGTGGCCGACACAGGTGACTGTCGAGGCCGGGTTCTGTTTCGTCTGTCCGTGGTTCGGGAGGAATCCCGCCAACAATGTCATCGGAAGCCGTTATCGCCCGCGCGGTCCACCCAGGCCCATGTCAGGGATCGGGTCGTCGCGCATGCCACTCGCCTGTCTGTTGGCCCGCAAGGGCTCACGGAGATGCGATTGGTGGGAGACAGACAAGACTTAGCGCGCCTTGCCCGGCATTCCAAGGGTCTTTTTCCCGGCCCTCCCCCGAGGGACCGGCTTCAGGAAACGAGAGACATGTCCGGCGCCTGTGCACGCGGATCCGGCCCGTTCGTCACCACCCGGCTGCGGTTGGCCAGATCCAGCACGACCTTCACATCCTCAAACCCGCCCTCGACGAACAGGGCCTTTACCGCATCGCCCTGGTCCCAGCCGATCTCGACCGCGAAGATCCCGCCGGGCTTCATGACGCGGCGGATCTCCGGCACCAGCTGGCGATAGGCCTCAAGACCGTCCGGCCCGCCGTCGAGGGCGAGATGCGGATCATGGTCGCGCACCTCCGGGTCCAGCCCGGCGATATCGGCCGTCGGGATGTAGGGCGGGTTGGACACAACCAGATCAAAGGCCTGATCCTCAAAGCCGGTCGCCCACTCGGTTCTAAGAAAGCTCGCGCGCCCCTCCAGCCCCAGACTGGCAGCATTGTCACGCGCCACGGCCAGCGCCTCACTCGAGATGTCGGTGCCCACGCCGGTCGCACCGGACCGCTCCGCCAGAAAAGCCAGAAGGATCGCGCCGGAGCCGGTCCCGAGATCCGCGATCTGGAACGCCTGATGCGGCGCGAATGCGGCAAGGCCCACGTCCAGCAGCGTCTCGGTGTCCGGGCGCGGGCTCAGAACATCGGGGGTGACGCTGAGCATGATCTTCCAGAAGCCCTTGCGGCCCAGAATGCGCGAGACGGGCTCGCGCTTCAGCCGGCGGTCGATCATGGCCTCATAGGCGGCGGCCTGTTCGGCCGTCACCGCCCGGTAGGGGTCGGTCAGGATGTCGAGACGACTTACGTCGCAGGCGGCCTCCAGCAGCAGACGGGAATCGATCGAAGGGCTGTCAATGCGTCCCGCCTTCAGACGGGTCTGGGCGGCTTTCCAGGTGGTGAGCAGGGTCGGAGTGTCGGACATGGGCGTTGATTGGGGGGCGCGCTCGAAAAATTCAAGCGGAACGGCGGGTCAGCTTGGCCGTTAGGGGGCGATGGCGTCATCCTCCTCGAAACCGCCCGGCATGGGCGGCCCACTGGTCGGGCTGGCGGCAGCCCTGTTCGGGGGTCTGGCCGCAGGGGCCGGGGCCGCGCACCTGTTGCACCGCAAGGGGCACAAGGTCGGCGTTGACTTGCGCCGCTATCGGCCCGAACCCGCGAAACCTCTGCCCCCGACGCCCGAGGACTATGAGGCTCGGGAACCGGGACGTGGAAGGGTAGCGCAGAAGCCCGGCCAGATTCCGCGAAAAGGATGGATCGACATCCTGTGGCGCACAGGCGCCAGCTATTTCGGGGACCGGGTGGGGTTTGTCTCTGGCGGCGTGACCTTCTTCGTCCTGCTGGCCCTGTTTCCGACGCTGGCCACCATCGTCACCGTCTATGGCCTGTTCGCGGATCCCGAGGACGCCTGGGGGCGACTGCGCTTCCTCTATGCGGTGCTGCCCTCCGGCGTCGCCCAGTTCATCGGGGGCGAGATGCAGAGGCTGGCCGAGGATTCACGTCCGCGCCTGACCTTGACGCTGATCGGCACGCTGGGGCTGTCGCTGTGGGTCGCGAACAATGGCATCAAGACGCTCTTCTACGGACTGAACATCGCCTACCATGAGGTCGAGCGGCGGAATGTGGTCCATTACAACCTGCTGTGCATGGCGTTCACCCTGGCCGGGCTCGCTGCAGTTCTGGTGACGGCCGCCATCGTGGTCGGGGTGCCGATCGTGTTGGGGCCGCTGGGGCTGGCAGCAAATCTTGAACACCTGGCTCCGTTACGTTGGCTGGTGCTCTATTGCGTCTACATCGCTGCCCTGACGGTCATCTACCGGCATGGCCCGTGTCGGGCCCGGGCCCGCTGGCGGTGGCTGACGCCCGGCGCTGTGGTTGCAGCCACGCTCAGCCTCGGCCTGTCCGCCGTTTTCAGCTGGTATCTACAGACCTTTGTCCGGACCGACAGCTATGGGCCGCTGGCGGCAATGATGGGTTTCCTGTTGTGGACCTGGCTGACCGTTCAGATCATCCTGATGGGCGCCGAACTTAACGCCGAGATCGAGCACCAGACGGCGGTGGATACGACCGTGGGCAACCCCGAGCCGATCGGCGAACGCGGGGCCATCGTCGCCGACAGTGTGGGCGCCAAACGCGGCAGCCCCGCGGCCCTGAACTTCACGCTCAAGCATGCCGAGGCGATTTCCGATCGGCTGTTAAGGCGGCGCAACCGCAACCGGCCACGCAAACGCTGAGGCCTCAGGCCGAGCGGGCGCGGATGGGGGCGGCCCCGTCTGACAGCGACTCGTTCAGATAGACCTCGGCCTCCTGTGCCGGGAGCGCGGGCGCATAGCCGAAGCCCTGGCCGTAGTGGCAGTGGTCTTGCAGCAGCAGGGCCGCCAGCCCGGCGTTCTCGACGCCCTCGGCCACCACTTCCAGCGACAGGTCACGCCCGAGATTGACGACCGAGCGCACGATCTTGGCCGAGCCCTCGTCCCGATCCATGGTCAGCACGAAATAGCGGTCAATCTTGAGCGTATCAAACGGCAGACGCGCCAGATAGCTGAGCGACGAAAAGCCGGTGCCAAAGTCGTCCAGAGCCAGCGAGGCGCCGACCTCTTTCAGGCGCGCCAGCACAACCGCCGCACTGGCGGTGTCGCGCATGATGTCGCCTTCGGTCACTTCCAGCTTGAGCGCGCCGCGCGGCAGGCCGGTCTCCTCGATGATCCGGGCCACGTCCTCGACCAGATTGGGGCGCTCGATCTCACCCACCGACAGGTTGACGCTACAGAACAGCTTTCCGGCCATGGGGTGACGTTTCAGCCATTCAGCCAGCTGACGCGCGGCCTGGGTCATCATCAGCAGACCCAGCTCGTTCATCAGCCCCATTTCATCGGTCAGGGTCAGGAACTCGTCAGGTGGGACCAGTCCCCGCTTGGGGTGACGCCAGCGGCACAGCGCCTCAAATCCGGCTACAGCTCCGCTCTTGAGGTTCACGATGGGCTGATAGAAGGCCTCGATCTCGCCGCGCACAAAGGCATTGCGCAGGTCGGACTCCAGCGCCAGTCGCGACAGGCTGTCAGTTTCCAGCGCCCGACCATAGGCGGCGGCGCCTCCTCGCCCCGCCGACTTGGCCTGTTCGACCGCCAGTTCGACGCGGCGCAGCAGTTCGCCGGGGTCGGAGGCATCGGGCCCGCCCTCGGCGGTAACAGCCCCGATCGAGACGGTCGGATAGATGTCAAAGCCGGCGACCCTCAGCGGCTGCTCCAGCGCCTGACGCAGGCGGCCCGGGACATGGCCCGTCCCCTTGCGGACCAGAACCGCGAACTCGTCCTCGCCGATCCGCGCAGGCAGGTCGTCGCCCGAAAACGCGGCCGCGAGACGCGACCCAAGGGCCGACAGGACCCGATCCGCCCGCTCATGGCCCAGGGCCTCGTTCAGACGACGCAGGCGGTCCACGTCTGCGACCACCAGCTCATAGTCGCCCGGCCGCGTGAGGGTCTCGCCCACGCGGGCGAGGAAGGAGCGCCGGTCCAGAAGGCCCGTCAGGGGATCCCGGTCCGATCCGGCAAAGGTGGTTTCCAGCGCCACCACGCCTGCGGCCCGCAGGCCATCCTCCAGCCAGACGCCGCGCCACAGACAGGTCGGATGATCCCTCATGCGGAGGCGCACGGCGATCTCAGTGCCTTCGGCCTGGGGCTTCAACAGGGCTTCGGCCAGCGCGCGATCCTGCGGCATGGCGACTGCCGCAAAGGCGGCGCCAGAGCATTCGGGCGCCAGCGGGCCCAATCCCAGCGGTCGGCTGGCCCCGGTTACGCGCAGACGGTCCTCGGACGGTGTCCAGACCCACAGGGCCGAGTCAGCCGCTGCCAGCGCCTCGATGGCCATCGAGGCATCCCAGGCCAGGGCTGACTGTCGCGTACTCACCCGCCTGAACGATCCCCACACGGCGCTTTGGCGGCGCCACCCTCGTGCCGGTCATCGACACGTCCGAACAGGAGATGATCTGCCCATTCGCCGTTAATTTTGAGATAAGCCCGGGCCATTCCTTCGGACTCGAACCCGGCCTTTTCCAGCACGCGACGCGACGCGACATTCCAGGGCACACAGGCGGCCTCGACCCGGTGAAGCTTCAGGGTATCGAACGCAAAGGCGACCATCCCCCGCACCGCGGCAGTGCAGTAGCCCTTGCCGGCAAAGGGCTGTCCGGTCCAGTAGCCCAGCGTCCCGGCCTCACTGACCCCCCGGCGGATGTGGGACAGGGTGACAGCTCCGGCCAGTTGACCGCTGGAGGCTTCGAACACGAAGAACGGCCAGGCCGTGCCCAGATCCATCTCCCGACCATAAAGGGCCAGACGCCGGCGAAAAGCAGCCCGCGTCAGGTCATCCTCGGGCCAGGCGGGTTCAAACGGAGTCAGGTATTCCTGCGACGCGGACCTGAGTGCGGCCCAGGCCTTATAGTCCACCGGACGGGGCGGGCGCAGCAGAACCCCCTCCGACTGAAGCGTCGGGCCAGACCGCTCGCTGATCCAGTCCAGAAAAGCCATCGGTCAGGCTTAGCCCGTCAGGGCGCGCTCGAACAGGAGGCCTGCAGACAGGCCAGCCTTCGGACCCAGCACCGCCGTCGCCGTCAGGCTGGGTGCAAGGCAGCTCGCCAGCGCCTGCTGCACATCCTCCCGACTCTGCGACATGACTTCGTCTACCATGGCGTCGCTGCTGACCGGATGGCCAAAGATCAGCGACTGGGTGGCCAGCCGCCCGGCGCGTGCTACCGGGCTCTCATCGGCCATGCGGATGCCGGCCCGGGCGACGGCGCGGGCCCGGTCCAGTTCGCGTTCGGTCGGGCCGTCGGTCACCAGCGCCCGGATTGTCTCGCCACAGACCTGCGCCAGTTCACCTGCCCGGTCAGCGGCGGAGCCCGCATAAAGGCCCAGCAGGCCGCAGTCGGCATAGCTCTCGTGATAGGCATCGATGGCATAGGCCAGTCCGCGCTCTTCCCGCGCTGTCTGGAACAGGCGCGAGGCCATGCCGCCCCCGAGGATTTCCACACCCAGCCGCAGCGCCGGTCGGCGCGGATCGTTGTGGCTGAGGCCCGGCAGCAGGAAGACCAGGTTCGACTGCTCGATCCGGCGGGCCAGGCGGGCCTCACCACCCATGAATGTCCCGGACGGCACAGGCGCCACCGCGCGGCCATTGCCTTCCGAAAAGCCGCGCTCGACAAGGGCCAGAAGCTGCGCCTCGTCGACGGCCCCGGACACGGACACCACGATGCGGTCGGGGCGGTACATGTGGGCGCGGAATGCCCGGATCGTCTCGCGGTCGATCGGCGCCAGCGTCTCGACCTGACCGAGGATGGCGCGCCCGAGAGGCTGCCCTTGGAACGCGCGCGCCTGGGCCATTTCGAAGACGTGGTCGTCGGGGGTGTCAAAGGCCTCCGCGATTTCCTGGGCGACAACGTCCTTCTCGCGCTCGACCTCCTCCGGATCGAACACCGGGTGGAAGATCAGGTCGGATATCACCTGAAGCGCGGTCTCCAGCCCGTCCGCCATGGCGCGGACCTCGAATACGGTCCGCTCATAACCGGTCGAGGCGTTGATCGAGCCGCCCCCCGCCTCGATCCGCTCGACGATCTCGCGGGCCGACATGTCGCCAGCACCCTTGAACACCATATGCTCAAGGAAGTGGGACCAGCCGGAATGCTCCGGGCTTTCATGACGGGCGCCGGCGGCAATGGCCACGCAGACGGCCACGGTCTGCAGGCCGGGAATGGGATCGCAAATGACGCGGACGCCGTTCGGCAGGGTGTGGGATCGCAGGGTCAGGATGTCAGCTTCCGGCGGAGCAAGGCGATATAGAATCCGGCAAGAGCGAGCGCCAGGCCGAACCAGGTCAGGGCATAGCCCAGATGGTTGTTCGAAAAGGCGGCGGGAGGGGCGGAGGGCTTCAGCGCCGCCCAACCCGGCCATGCTGACCGGGTGGCGAACAGCACGTAAGGGCGAACCGGGCTCTCGACGCTTAGGGCCCGGCTCATGGCCTCGGTGTCGCGAGCGTAGAAACGGTTGCCCTCCGGCGGCGGGGCAAAGGGGCCGGGCTGCTCCACCCGCCGGGCCTGGGCGGTGATGGCGGGGATGGCAGCGGACTGTTGCCCCGGACGAGCGCTGATTGTCTCGGAGACGAAGCCCAGATCGACCAGCCAGCCGTCACAGCTGGAGATCAAACGTACGCCCGGCTGACCGTCCTGTATCGACTGAAGCTCAACGTAGGGCTGGTTCTGGAAATCACAGGCGAGAAGCGCCGAGCGGAACTCCGGATCCGGCATCTGCGCCAGCGCCTCAAGCGACACCGGAGGGAGGTCTGCGGCAGCCTCGGCGCGGGCGATCAAATCCTGCTTCCACTGCAGGCGCTGAACCTGCCACAGGCCCAGCGACACGAGCAGGATGAACGCCAGGAGCGAGGCTGCAGTCAGGGCCCAGGGAAAACGGGGACGGGCATCGCGCCCCCGCGCTGGCGAGGAGAGGTTCGGCCGGTCGCCGTCCGTCACCCGAAGATGACGTAGACGAAGGCGAACAGGAACAGCCAGACCACGTCGACGAAGTGCCAGTACCAGGCCGCCGCCTCGAAGCCGAAATGCTTCTTCGGCGACATCTGGCCGGCCATCAGGCGCAGCAGGCAGACGGTCAGGAACAGGGTGCCGATCAGCACGTGGAAGCCGTGGAAGCCGGTCGCCATGAAGAAGATCGACCCGTACAGGCCCGAGTTCGCAGCCTCTTCGTTGAAGAACAGGTTCTCGTGGATGATGTGGTAATATTCGTACGCCTGAACGCCGGTGAACAGCACGCCCAGCAGCACCGTGATCAGCAGGCCCAGCTTGGCGCCCTTGCGATCACCGACCTGCAGCGCGTGGTGGGCCCAGGTGACGGTCGTGCCGCTCAGCAGCAGGATGACAGTGTTCAGGAGAGGCAGTTGCCAGGCGTCCAGCACCTCGACGCCCTTGGGCGGCCACAGCGACGTTCCGTCCGCATTGGTCCAGGCGGCGGCCGTGTCGGTCCAGAAGCTGATCGCCGGGATGTGGGCGCGCGCCTCGTTGTAGACGGACATTTCGAAAAACATCCAAAAGAAGGCCGCGAAGAACATGATTTCCGACGCGATGAACAACACCATGCCGTAGCGCAGGCCGATCGAGACAACCGGGGTATGGTCACCCTGCCGGCTTTCCTTGATCACATCGCTCCACCAGCCGAACATGGAATAGAGCACGCCCGCCAGACCGGCGAAGAACAGCCATTGGGTGCCGGCCTCAAGGCCAAACACACCCTTCATCCAGGCGACGGCACCAACCATCATCACCGTGACGGCGATCGAGGCGACCAGCGGCCACGGGCTGGGATTGACCAGGTGATAGTCGTGATGAGGAGCGGCGTGCGCGTCAGCCATTCTGGGGTCTCTTGCTCTCGGATAGACTCGTGATTGGCCCTATAGCGCTCACGATCCCGACACGCCAGAGTTTGCCGTCACCGAAGCGGCGTCAAAATCCTTCGTCGGGTAAAAGGTATAGCTGAGCGTGATCTGGGTCACGCCCCGGCCTTCGGGATCGGTAGCCAGTTCGGGGGCCACGAAATACTGAACCGGAAAGCGCATCGTCTCGCCGGCGGGGATCACCTGACCGTCGAAGCAGAAACATTGCAGCTTCTGGAAATAGGCCCCGGCCCGCTCGGGCACGACATTGTAGGCGGCTGTGGCCCCGATCGGCTGGTCGGAGGTGTTGGTCACCTCGAAATAGGCCATGCCGGTTTCGCCGATTCGCACGCGCTGCTGCAGTTGCTCGGCCTTGAACTCCATCGGCAGGTTGCGAACATTGGTGTCGAAGCGGATCAGTACGGTTTCGTCCAGCACCACATCAGGGGCCTTGTCAGCCTTGCGCACCGTGCCGTCAAAGCCGGTCACCTGACAGAACAGCTGATAGAGAGGCACGGCCGCAAAGGCGGCGCCTGTCATCAGCATCACCACACCGCCACAGATCAGGGCGATCAGATTCTTGCGATTCATGAGACCCCCTCATTTTCAGAGCTGACCGGCCGGGCCGGGGCTTCGGCGACGGGCATTGAGGCGGACGAGTCGGCGATGTTCTGTTTCAGCCGCAGGAAGGTGGTCAGGAAGACCAGCACCATGAAGGCGATCAGTCCCAGAGCAATCCACAGATTGCGGCGCTTGCGGGCGGTCAGTTCTTCTTCGGTCAGGCGCATGAGGGGCACACCAGGGTGGATGCGGGGAGGTTCTCGAGCAGGAGTGCCAGGAACAGCAGCATCAGATACAGGATCGAATAGGCGAACAGGTTGCGGGCCGGTTTGGCGTCAATCCGCACATCATACAATGCGGCCTCTCGTCCCACAGTCGGACCGCCGTGGGTCCGGTCAGCCTCGGGCTGATCCCCTGCCCGGCTGCGCCACAGACGAAAGGCCAGCAGCAGGAACAGCAGCCCCCCGATCACAGACACGCCCAGATAGATGGACCCGCCAAGGTCCGTCACGCCGGGCAGGATGGCGACCGGCACCAGCACCAGACTGTAGAGCAGGATCTGAAGACGGGTGGATTTCGCGCCGCGTGCCACCGGCATCATGGGGATACCCGCCCGCGCATAGTCACCGGCCGAATAAAGGGCCAGCGCCCAGCTGTGAGGCGGCGTCCACAGGAAGATGATCAGGAACAGCAGCCAGGCCTGCCAGGGCGCGTCACCGGTCACGGCAGCCCATCCGATCACCGGGGGAAACGCCCCGGCCGCCCCGCCAATGACGATGTTCTGCGGCGTCCGACGCTTGAGCATCAGCGTATAGAAGCCGGCGTAATAGACGATGGTCAGGGCCAGCAGACCGGCCGCGAACCAGTTGGTGTTCATGCCCAGCAGCATGACCGAAAACAGCGACAGAACGGCGCCATAGGCCAGGGCGTCATTCTTGTTGACGCGACCGGCAGCGACCGGGCGGCCCCGGGTGCGCTTCATCAGGGCATCGGTCTCACCTTCCAGCCCCATGTTGAGGGCTCCGGCGGCACCGGCGCCGACCGCGATGCACAGGATGGCGATGGCAGCGACCAGCGGGTTCATCTGGCTTGGCGCGACCAGCAGGCCAGTCACAGCGGTGAAGATCACCAGCGACATGACGCGCGGCTTCAGCAGCTGGAAATAGTCGCCGGGCTGGGCAGTCGACAGTCTGGGCCGCGTGTCGGTCATGGTTTGGGAGACCGTGTCGTTCTATGAAAGCTCAGGACCGTCCCCTCCTATGGAAGGGACGGTCCCGGGGACTTCAGGTTGGGCCGTCAGGCGCCGAGGCGCCCTCGGGTCAGTGGTGTTTCTCGTCCTTGACCACCGGCAGCTCATTGAACTGGTGATGCGGCGGCGGCGAGGAGAGGGTCCATTCCAGGGTGGTGGCGCCTTCGCCCCACGGATTGGCAACGCCCGGACGGCGACGGATGGCGGCCTCGATCAGGACGATCAGGAAGACCACGACGCCGACCACGGTGATGACATAGCCCCACGACGACACCTGGTTCCAGAAGGTATAGGCCTCCGGATAGTCGATGTAGCGACGCGGCATGCCCTGCAGGCCGAGGAAGTGCTGGGGGAAGAAGATCACGTTCACGCCGATGAACATGATCCAGAAGTGCAGAGCCCCCAGGAACTCATTGTACTTCACACCGAACATCTTCTCGAACCAGTAATAGAAGCCGGCAAAGATGGCGAACACGGCTCCCAGCGACAGCACATAGTGGAAGTGGGCGACGACGTAATAGGTGTCGTGGAAGCTGTAATCGATCCCGGCATTAGCCAGCACCACGCCGGTCACGCCGCCGATGGTGAACAGGAAGATGAAGCCGACGGCCCAGAGCATGGGCGTCTTGAAGTCGATGGACCCGCCCCACATCGTGGCGATCCAGCTGAATATCTTCACCCCCGTTGGCACGGCGATGACCATGGTCGCGGCGATGAAATAGGCGCGCAGGTTCACGGTCATGCCGACGGTGTACATGTGGTGCGCCCACACGACGAAGCCGATGAAGCCGATGGCCACCATGGCATAGGCCATGGCCAGATAGCCGAACACAGGCTTCTTCGAGAAGGTCGAGACGATGTGGCTGATGATGCCGAAGCCCGGCAGGATCAGAATGTAGACCTCGGGGTGGCCGAAGAACCAGAACAGGTGCTGGAACATCACCGGATCGCCGCCGCCTGCCGGATCAAAGAAGCTGGTGCCAAAGTTGCGGTCGGTCAGCAGCATGGTGATGGCGCCCGCCAGAACCGGCAGCGACAGCAGCAGCAGGAAGGCGGTGATCAGCACCGACCAGGCGAACAGCGGCATGCGGTGCAGGGTCATGCCCGGCGCGCGCATGTTGAAGATGGTGGTGATGAAGTTGATGGCACCCAGGATCGACGACGCACCCGCGACGTGCAGCGAAAAGATCGCCATGTCCATGGCCGGGCCGGTGTGACCCATGGTCGACAGCGGCGGATAGATGGTCCAGCCCCCGCCGAAGCCCTTGCCCGGACCACCGTCCACGAACATCGACATGCACAGCAGGATCCAGGCCGCGACCAGCAACCAGAACGAGATGTTGTTCATGCGCGGGAAGGCCATGTCCGGCGCGCCGATCATGATCGGAACGAACCAGTTGCCGAAGCCGCCGATCATGGCCGGCATGACCATGAAAAAGATCATGATCAGGGCGTGGGCGGTGACCGTAACGTTATAGCCGTGCTTGGACGCCTCAACGAGGCCCAGCTGCTCGATCAGCCCGCCCTGCACGAACACCTGCATGCCCGGCTCGGCCAGTTCCCAGCGGATCAGGCCTGACAGGGCGCCGCCGACAATGCCCGCCATGATGGCGAACAGCAGATACAGGGTGCCGATGTCCTTGTGGTTGGTCGACAGGAACCAGCGGGTGAAGAACCCGGGCTTGTGGTCGTGGTCGTCGTGGGCGGCGTGTGCGGTGGCCATGGTCGTTTCGGGCTCTCGCGTAACTTATTGAGCGGCGGCGGGCGTGGCCGCCGGTTCGGAGGTGGCAGCGTCGGTCGCCGCGTCGGAGGTCTCTTCTGCAGCCGGCGCAGCCTCGGCAGCGGCGGCCTCGGCAGCGGCGGCTGCCTCGGCGTCCGCAGCGGCCGTCATCGAGCCGCCCTTCGAGGCGACCCAGGCAGCGAACTCGGCTTCGGTCACAACACGGATTTCGATAGGCATGAAGGCGTGGTCGACGCCGCACAGCTCCGAGCACTGGCCATAGTAGACGCCGGTGCGTTCAGCGTTGAACCAGGTCTCATTCGTGCGACCGGGGACGGCGTCAGTCTTCAGACCAAAGGCCGGCAGGGCGACCGAGTGAATGACGTCCGAGGCCGTGACCAGCAGGCGGACGGTCTTGCCGACCGGCACCACCATGGCCTCGTCCGCAGCCAGACGGTACGGCACATTGCGGGCCTGCGCCTCGTCTTCGGGCAGCATGTTCGAGATGTATTCAGGCACAGCCTGGTCAGGATATTCGTAGGCCCAGTTCCACTGGTTGCCGGTGACCTTCACGGTCAGGTCCGGCTCGGGCATGGCCTCATATTTGTACAGCAGCCGGAACGAGAAGATGGCGATCACCAGCAGGATCACGACCGGGACAATCGTCCAGATCACCTCGATCAGGGTGTTGTGGCTCCACTTGGCCGGGACCGGGTTGGCCTTCTTGTTATAGCGGACCGCAACCCAGATCAGCAGGCCCAGCACGAACAGACTGATGACCGTGATGACCGGCAGCAGGATCACATCATGGAACCAGATGGCATCGTGCTTCAGCTCCGACGCGGCCGGCTGCAGGGCATAACCCTTGGCCCCGGGTGTCGGTTGCCCCAGCAGCGCCTGGGCTGCGGCGGGCATGGCCGAAGCCCCCACCATGATCGTGGCGCCGATCGAAGCGGTCATTGCCGCCGTGGCTGCCTTAAGGGCGCGAATGCCCGATGCCATCGCAGACGTCCTCATCTCAGTCTTTCCTACGAGCGATCTGCGAACGGATCGCAGACGCACCCGGCCCCTCGGGCGTAGAGTGATGGCCGGTCCTTATCCCCCCGCTTCGCGCTTGCCAAGCGATGGAGGGCCATCAATGCCGCTCCATGACGCCGCACCCGGAAATTAAATCGTCGTCATGTTTCGCAAGCTACCTTGCTTCACCCACTAGCTTGCGATAGCGAATGGGTCATCAAAGGAGGCCGATTTGCCCGAGCCGATTGAAATACAGCTGAAGAAGGGGGTGCTGGGTCTGTGTGTCCTGGCCCTGTTGGCCCGTGACGACAGCTACGCCTATGAGATCGCCAGTCGCCTGTCCGACGCGATCGATATGGGCGAAGGCACCATCTATCCGCTCATGCGTCGCATGCAGACCGATGGATGGGTCGAGACCTATCTGGTCGAATCACCCGCCGGCCCTTCGCGGAAGTACTACCGCCTGACCGAGGCCGGCCGACGGGCCCTGGAGGATCAGGGCCGCGAGTGGCGCCGCTTCGCCACGGCCGTCGACGATCTGGTCGCAGGAGCGAGTACGCCGGCGACCGCCACTACGGACACTCACGAAGGGGGAGCTACCCAATGACACGCGCCGAATTCATGTCGCGACTGAAGAAGGGTCTGGTCGGCATGCCGACCAGCGCCGCCGCCGAGGTGCTCAATGATTATGAGGCCCATTTCGATGATGGCCTGGCCGAGGGCCGGAGCGAGGCCGAAGTGGCGGCAGCCCTCGGTAATCCCGACCGTCTGGCGCGCGAGTTGAAGGCCGAGGCCGGTATCCGACGCTGGCATCAGGAACAGAATCCGTCCTCCGCGACGGCCGCCATTCTGGCGGTTCTGGGACTGGGCGCCATCGACATCCTGTTCCTGCTGCCCCTGCTGATGAGCGTCATCGGCGTCATTCTGGGCGGCTATGCCGCGGCGCTGGGCACCTTCATCGCCGGCGTCGGCGTCATGGTGGTGGGCCCGATCGCCGGAGCCCCCGGCGGCCCCCTGGCTGCCATCCTCGCCGGACTGGGCCTGATGGCCGCCTCCGTCACGGGCGCCGCCCTGCTTACCGTGCTGACCATCTGGCTGGTCAACGGCGTCGTCTGGTTCGCCCGTCTTCATTATCGCCTGCTCAAGCCCGCGCTTGAGCCGCAGGTCGCCTGACCCCTTCTCCCGGAGAAACACCATGATCCGCACATCCCTGATCATTGCCGCCGCCGGGCTGGTTCTGACGCTCATCTGTCTCGGAGGCGCCTTTGCCCTCGGCGGACGCGACCTGGCCGCGCACGGCTGGTCCTGGACGGTCTTCGACCGTGATGGTCATCCCATCCGCTTCGAAAGGGTCCGAAACGCCGACGCTCACACCGCCGGTCCCGAGGTAACCCGCACCCTCGCCTGGGATGGCGACGAGACGCTGGTGCTCGATTTCGGCGGCGACGTCGAATACGTCCAGGGCGATACGGCGGGCGTGACCGTCACCGGGCCCCAGGCGCTGGTTGATCGTGTCGAGGTCTCGGGCGGTCGCATCCATCTGAAAGAGGGAGAGGACCAGGTCTTTGTCAGCTGGGACGATGGCGGCCTTCGTGGCTGGAGCCCCCGCGACCAGTTGCGTGTGGTGGTGACCGCGCCGGGCGTTACACGGTTCAGGGTCGAAGGCTCGGGCCACATGGACATCCGCGCCTATGATCAGGACCAGATGGACCTCGATATTTCGGGCTCCGGCGAGATCGAGGCCGAGGGCCGCACCCGCGCCCTGACCCTCAACATCTCCGGCTCGGGCGAAGTCGATCTGGAGGCTCTTGAGCTGGCCGATGCCGATGTGAAGGTGTCCGGCTCGGGCGAGGCACGGCTGGGGCCCACGGGTCGCGCAGCCGTCGCCATTTCCGGTTCGGGCGACGTCACCTTGACCCGCCGCCCGGAAAGCCTGGACAGCCGCGTGTCGGGATCTGGCGACATTCGCCAGCCCTGAGAGGACCGGGCGGGTGACGCGGGCGCACGGCGTGCCTAGATAGGGGCATGACCCAGTCCCCCTCCCCCGCCCTGACCCCCTCCCTGCTGGAGACGGCCGACCTGTCGCCCGAAGCCGCGCGGTCGATCCTGGCCGGTGCCATGACCGGCGCCGATGATGGCGAGCTGTTTCTGGAGCGGGCCGAAACCGAGTCGCTGGTGTTCGACGACGGGCGGCTGAAGGCGGCCTCCTATGACGCCCACGAGGGGTTCGGCCTCCGCGTCGTTTCAGACGAGACGGCGGGCTACGCCCACTCAAGCGTCGTCGATGCCGCCTCGATAGGCCGGGCAGCGGAGACGGCCTCCCTGGCCACCCAGGGCCGTACCGGCGTTCAGGCCGAGGCGCCGCTCTCGACCAACCAGCAGCTCTATGCGCCGGTTGACCCGCTGGCCTCGCCCGCCTTCTCCGACAAGATCGCCCTGCTGTCCGAGATCGACGCCTGGGCGCGGGCCCGCGACCCGCGTGTTGTTCAGGTGTCCGTATCGCTGGCCGGCGAGCACCGCGACATCGAGATCCTGCGGGCCGACGGACGCGGCGTTCGCGACATCCGCCCGCTGGTCCGGCTGAACGTGTCCGTCACGGTCGAACAGAACGGCCGCCGCGAGAGTGCCTCATCCGGGGCCGGGGGCCGCGCGGGCTTCGAGGCCTGGATCGCCCCCGCGCACTGGCAGGCCCAGGTCGATGAAGCCCTGCGTCAGGCTCTCGTGAACCTCGAGGCGGTCGACTGCCCCGCCGGTGAAATGGATGTGGTGCTCGGCGCCGGTTGGCCCGGTGTGCTGCTGCATGAAGCGGTCGGGCACGGCTTTGAAGGGGACTTTCACCGCAAGGGCAGCTCCGTCTTTTCCGGCATGATGGGCAAGCGGGTGGCCGCCCCCGGGGTGACCGTGGTCGATGACGGCTCCATCGCCGGTCGTCGCGGGTCCCTGACCGTCGATGACGAGGGCACGCCCACCTCGCGCACAGTGCTTATTGAGGACGGCATCATGGTCGGCCTGATGCACGACCGGCTGAGCGCGCGGAAGCTGGGCGCACGGGCCACCGGCAATGCCCGCCGCCAGTCTTTCGCCCACCCGCCCATGCCGCGCATGACCAATACCTTCATGGAAGGGGGCAAGGACAACCGCGCCGACATGATCGCTTCGACGAAGCGGGGCCTGTATGCCGCCAATTTCGGGGGCGGACAGGTGGATATCACCAATGGCAAATTCGTTTTCCAGTGCACCGAGGCCTATCTGATCGAGGACGGGAAGATCACATCGCCCGTGCGCGGCGCGACCCTGATCGGGGATGGTGCGACGGCCCTGACCAACATCACCATGATCGGCGACGACTTTGCCTTCGACCCCGGCGTGGGTGTGTGCGGCAAGGCCGGACAGGGCGTGCCGGTCGGCATCGGCCAGCCCAGCCTGAAGATCGGCGGCCTGACCGTGGGCGGGACCGCGCTTTAGTCCTCGCGCTGATCCGCACGCCAGTCGGGGCCGATGATCCCGAACCCGCGCCGTTCCAGATCATCCAGCACGCCGCCCGTCTCGGCCAGCACGCGCAGGGGCGCGACCGCAAGGGTCACGCCAGGCTCTCGCAGGGCGCCCTCGACGGCGCTGATCCACTGACCACGAAGCAGGGTGCCGAGAGCCGGGTCGCCCCATGGCCAGCACTGCATCATGGCGGCCTCAATGGGCGATGCCATCACTGCCGGCACATCGAATCGGGTCCATGCCAGCCCGCGGGCCTGCACCGCATCCGGTCCGGCTTCACTGGCCGCGATTGACGCCTGCACGCACGGCACCCAGGTTTCGGGTGGGCGGGTCAGCAGGTCTTCGATCAGGGCATCACCCCGCACACTCCCTATGGAGGTCACTGGCACCCGCCCGCGCCGAGCCGCACGGCGGACAACCTCTCCGACCTCCTGACGGCCGCGATCCCGCAAGCCCAGCCGATCCGACAGCAGTTCGTTGCTGAGGATCAGAAAGCTGTCCCGCGACCAGTCCTCATCATAGCTCGCCTCCAGCGCATCGAGACGGGCTTGCCATTCCGGCGACAGATAGTCGGCGCTTGTCTTGCCCTCAGGCATGCGGGTCAGGGTGCGTGAGCGCCAGATGAGCCGGAAGATGTCCGCCGGCGAAACATTGGCCTGTTGAGGGAAATAGACACGGTCGGCCTGCCGTGTGGCCTGCTCAAGGGCATCAGGCCGCCATTCGATGCCGGCAGGCACTGCCTGGATCGCACCGACCAGCAGGATGGTGGAGCCACCCCGGGTCACCTCCCACATCGGTGCCCCCGAGCGGCGCGCCGTGACGATAATCTCGTCGACCGTTGTCTCGACCTCCTGCGCGGCGACGCGTGGGGGCGCCATGGCGGCCGCCGCCACACAGGCAATCAATGCGAGAGACGCTCGCGCCACCCGGTCGCCCCAAACATTACGCGCAAGTAACAACATGTATTGCCTGTCATGAAGCCGATTTAATCTACTTATCGAACTTGTAACTGGCCTGCGTCAACTTGAAAGACGACACCTCCTTTCACAAACGAGGGGAATATTCATGACGCGTAAAACACTGCTGATCACCACAACCGCTGCCGCCCTGGCCATGGCGTTCGCGCCGCATGCCCTAGCACAGGATGCACAGGGCGATGGCACCGCCAACGCCAGTTCGTCGGATCAGGGCGTCCTGATCTTCACGCCGGACTTCTTCGCCGACCAAAACCCCAATACGGCGCTGGACATGGTGCAGCGGGTGCCCGGCTTTTCCGTCAGCGACGGCGACGGAGGTCGCGGCTTCGAGGGAGCCGTCGGTAATATCCTGATCAACGGCGCACGCCCGGCCTCCAAGAACGACAGCGGATCATCCGTACTGTCCCGCACCCTGGTGTCCCAGGTCGAGCGCATCGAGCTGATCCGGGGCGGCGCCCCCGGTATCGACATGCAAGGCTATTCCGTCGTCGTGAATGTCATCCTGAAGAATGAGAGCAGCCGCCAGACTGTGGTCAGTGCCCATGCCACCTTCTTTGACGGCGGCACGGACGTCTACGGCGGTTCCTATCAGTTCACAGCCCGCGACGGCGACCGGACCTGGGGCTTCACCCTGTCCGACGGCATCGGGATGAGCGATTCCAACGGCATTGGCCCGGCCACACGACGCGCCGCCGACGGCACCCTGCTTCGTCAGGAAGACTTTTACAACGACGGCTACGGCGGTGGCTCGGGCATCCGCGGCAACTACGCCGCCCCCCTCATGGGCGGCAAGATCGACCTGACAGCCCGCTACGGCACCAATGACTGGCACAGCTTTGAACAATTCACCGGTACCGGCACTTTCCGGGAAAGCCGGTACGATCAGGATGGTACATCGGGAGAGTTCGGCGCGGTCTACACCCGTCCCCTCGGCGCGCGACTGTCTATGGAGACGCGCTTCATCCACGAGTTCTCGGACTTCGAGTCCGTCTCTACCTACAACGCCAATATGGGTGGGGGCGCGGAGCCGGAGCAGCGGTTCGAGTCGACCGGCGATGCGTCGGAAACCATCGCCCGCAGCCTGGTCCGCTTCGAGCGGTCCGAGGCCCTGACCTTCGAGGGCGGCGGCGAGATCGCCTACAACCGACTGGACACGGATCAGGCCTTCTCGGTCGGCGGCACGCCGGTCGTCCTGCCTTCGGCTTCGGTCGTGGTCGAGGAAACGCGTGGCGAACTGTTCGGCAAGAGCACCTGGCGCGTCTCACCGACCCTGTCGCTCGAGAGCGGTCTCAGGCTTGAGTCCTCGACGATCAGCCAGTCCGGCGACACCGAGAATGAGAAGTCCTTCTTTTTCGCCAAGCCCCGGGTGCAGGTCAGCTGGACACCGATGGCCAATACCCAGATCCGGGCCCGGTTTGAGCGCGAGGTCGGCCAGCTGGACTTTGGCGACTTCGCCGCCAGTGCCGAACTGGACAGCCAGAACGTGCTGGGCGGCAACGCCGATCTCGAGCCGGAAGATCGCTGGATCAGCGAAGTCACCTTCGAACGCCGCTTCTGGGGCGACGGTATCATCAGTATCGGTCTGCGCCACGACGAGATCGGCAATGTCATCGATCGCATTCCCCTGGCGGGCGGCCTGTCGGCGGTCGGCAACATCGGCGATGGCACACTGGACCAGCTGTCGGTCAACATCATCATTCCGACCGACAAGGCCGGCATCAGCGGGGGCCAATTCCGCTTCCGCAACGACTGGAACAGCACTGAGGTCACTGATCCGACCACCGGCGAAAAGCGGCCGATCTCCGGCGTCCGCGCCCGTCAGCCGGTGATCTCTTTCGCCCAGGACATCACCACCTGGCGCGTCAACTGGAGCGTGGCGTGGATCCCCGTTCTGGGGCAGGCCACCTACGACCCGGATCAGACCTTCGCCTGGAAGGGCGGCGACTATTTCGAACTGGCGGCCGAGTACAAGCCGACCGACAGCCTGACGATCCGCGCCCAGGTCAATCTTTGGGACGACTTCGACACCGAGCGGACGGTGTATGCGGGCCGGACCTCGCCGCGCCCCATCGCCTTCATTGAGCGCCGCGAGATCGATCCGCGGACCTTCTTCGCGGTGCGGCTGCGCAAGACGTTCTGATCCCCGCAATCCGGCCACCTTTCTGTCTTGTAACTGGCGATTGACCGTTCGGGCGTTATGGGTGGCCGGATCAACGGGAGGCGACATGACACGATCGGTCTGGCTGGCAAGCACCGCAGCGGCCACGCTCTGGCTGGGCCTGGCCTTACCTGCAGTAGCGCAGGACACGCCCGGAGCGAGTGTCGAGGCGCGTCAGGATCCTGAGCGCCCCGGCGTCCTGATTTTCGATCCCGCCTTCTTTGCCGATACACGGCCCCGGACCGCCCTCGACATGGTCCAGCGCCTGCCGGGCTTCGGCCTGAACGGCGGCAGTTCGGGTACACGGGGACTGGCAGGGACGGCGGGCAATGTCCTGATCGACGGGCGGCACCCCTCGACCAAGAGCGAGGGCCTCGACAGTCTGCTCAGCCGGGTTTCCGCTGACAGCGTGGCCTATGTGGAACTGATCCGGGGCGGCGCCCCCGGCATCGACATGCAGGGTCGCTCGGTGGTCGCCAATGTCGTGCTAAAGGACGCGGTCACCGTCGAGCGGGTACTGGGCTTCGACGCCTATGTCTACGAGGACGGCTATATCGGGCCGGTCGTCCGGGCCGAGTATTCGCGGCGGGCTGGCGACCACCAGATCGAGGGCGCCATCAGCGCCACGGTCGACCGCACCGATGGCACCAATGAGGGACGCCGCCAGCGCTTTGATCCCTCGGGCGCCCTGATTCAGGATGCGGAGATCGACTCCTGGGACCGGTTCCGCAATGTCCGCGCCTCGGGCGCGATCCAGCGGCCTCAGGGCGGGGGGCTGCTGCGGGTTAACGCGGTGACGTCCTACTTCAACAACGACCAGGAGCAGGACATCTTCATCCGCTCCGGCGCCGGGGACGACGACTTCAGCGAGCAGGGCTTTGAGGAACTGAGCGGCGAGATCGGTGCCCGCTGGACGCGCCCGCTCGGCCTCGACACCGAACTGGAACTGACCGGCCTGCAGCGGCTGGAGGCCTCGACCGTCGAGTCCGGCTTTGTCCGCACCGGGCGGACCGGCCTTTTCACCAGCGACTCGACCGCGGGCGAGACGATCGGGCGCGGCGTGGTCCGCTACCGGCGCGATGACCGCTGGTCCTATGAGGGCGGCGCGGAGATTGCCTACAACTTCCTCGACACGAACAGCGCCTATGAGGAGAACGGCGTGCCGATCGCCCTGCCCGGCGCTGCTGTTCTGGTCGAGGAACTGCGGGGCGAGGCCTCTGGCCAGGCCACCTGGCGACCGGGGCCGAACCTGACGGTCGAGGCAGGCCTGCGGGTCGACGTGTCGGAGATCCGGCAGTCCGGCGATACCGACAGCGCCAAGTCCTTCATCTACCCCAAGCCCCGGCTGTTGGTGACGTGGACGCCCATGCCCGATCATCAGTTCCGGTTCCGAATCGAGCGGCAGGTCGGACAACTGGACTTTGGCGACTTTGCCGCCTCGGCCGAGGTCGACCTGGGCCAGGTGGAGGCGGGCAACGCCGATCTGGAACCCAGCAAGACCACGGCCTATGAGGCGGTCTATGAACGCCGCTTCTGGGACGAAGGCGTGGTCAGCGCCCGCCTGACCCACACCGGGATCGAGGACTACATCGACGTGATCCCTCTGGTCGGCGGGTTCGAGGCCCTGGGCAACATCGGCACGGGCACGCGGACCGAATTCGAGGTCCAGACCACCCTGCCGACCGATCGCGCGGGTATCCCGGGAGGGCGCCTGATCGCGAGGGCCGCCTTCCGCGAGACCGACATCGAGGATCCGCTGACCGGGGAGTCGCGACGCTTTTCCGGAGACGACGGCTTTGGCTGCGGCGTGACCTTCACCCAGGACCTGGACGGCGGCCGCTGGGCCTGGGGCATGAACCACAGCTGCGACGTGGACGCCGGCACCAGCTACCGGGTGCGGGAGCTGCGCTTCAACGAGGCCGAGCCCCCCTTCAACGCCTTCGTCCAGTGGAAGCCCTCGGACGATCTGAGCGTGAGGGTCGACTTCAGCAACCTGACTGATGCGGAGCAGCGGCGGCGGCGGGACATCTATGCCGGGCCGCGGGACAGCGCCCCGCTGTCGCGGCGCGAGACCTCTTCCCAGACCCGCGGGTCGTGGCTGTTCCTGCAGATCCGCAAGACAATCTGATAGTTAGCTCACAGAAAAGGGGCGGAGCCGACCGGCTCCGCCCCCTCTGTCGGGTCAGATGCCTGACGTCAGACCTGTTCAGGCCTGGCGACGTTGGCATCCTGTTGACCGCGATCCGTCAGATCGGGACCGGGGTGGTTTCCGGCGTCATTGGCACCATGCGACCAGCCCTTGATAAGGAAGCTGATCAGGATGAAGGCCACGCCGATGCCGAAGCCCCACCAGCCGAGCTTGGAGAAACCGTCCAGCGAGGTCTCGAGCGCGCCCTGCGGGTCCAGCACCTGGCCGCCGACGGTCTCGGTGCCCATCAGGCCGGCGATCTGACCGCCGACGAACTGGGCGATCGAACTGGCCAGGAACCAGACCGCCATCATGAAGCTGACCACGGAGGGCAGCGACAATTTGGTGATCTCGGACAGGCCCACCGGGGACAGGAACAGCTCACCCGTGGTGTGCAGCATGTAGAGCAGGGCCAGGATAATCAGCGGCATCTGGAAGGCGCTGCTGACCATGCCGGAACCGGCAGCCCACACCACGACCAGGAAGCCGAGGCCCACCTGGACCAGACCCAGACCGAACTTCATGGTCGGGTTGGGATCGAGGTTCTTGCTCGCCAGCCACGCCCACAGCGCCGCGAAGATCGGGGCGAAGATCAGGATGAAGCCGGCGTTGAACGACTGGACCTGGGCGGCCGTGATGGTCGCATCGATCCAGAAGCCCGTGGGCGTGATGCCCGCGGCGGCCAACTGGTCCGGCGTGCCGATGGTGATGCCGAGGAACTGCATGGCAACCGGGGTGATGGTCAGATCGACGTTCCGGTCCGCGAACAGGTTCAGCGAGGTGCCGGCCTGCTCGAACAGGGTGAAGAAGACCACCGCGCCGAAGATCAGCACGAGCGCCAGCATCATGCGCTGGCGCTGGACCCAGGTTTTGCAGACGAAAGCGATGATCCAGATGATCGCCACCAGCGACAGCAAGGTTGAGATGCTGAGCACCGTACCGACAAGGGCGTTCCGCTGGACCAGGAACCACACGATGGCAACGCCGAGGAAGCCGCAGATGTAGATCAGCCACTCGCGGTTGATCGGTCCCAGTACCGGGCGCTTGATCAGCGCCGGGTTCGGCGGCTCACCATTGCCCTGCAGCAGGGGCTTGCCGAGCACGAACACGATCAGGCCGGCCAGCATGCCGACCCCGGCGAGGCCGAAGCCCGCCCACCAGCCGACGGTCTGTCCCAAGAGGCCGCAGAGGACCGCGGCCCAGAAGGCCCCGAGGTTGATGCCGTAGTAGTAGAGGGTGAAGCCGGAATCGCGCCGGGGATCGCCCTGCGGATACAGCTGGCCCACGATGGTCGAGATGTTCGGCTTGAGGAAGCCGACGCCCATGATGATCAGCGACAGGGCCAGGAAGAAGACATTCTTCCCGACCGGATCCCGGTCAGCCGTCATCTCATAGCTGCCCGGCTCAAGCACGGCCGGCAGGCTGGATCCGGCCGGAAGGTCGGTGAGGGCCAGTCCTCCGCCTTCAGCGGGGCCGAAGGCGTAACGCTCTCCGTCGACCATGATGCCCACCTCACGGGCGGCGCCACGGCCTTCACCGACGACCTGATATTCGGCGCCGGCATAGGTGAGGGTTTCGGTCGCTGCCCGGCCTTCGTAGCCCATCAGGCCGTGACCGGCGACCAGCAGGACGGCGCCGAAGACGATGGCCTTGCGCGTGCCGATATAACGGTCCGCCAGAATGCCGCCGACCAGCGGCAGCAGATAGACGAGCGAGGTGTAGGAGCCATAGGTGGCGCCGGCCGTCGCGTCGTCGAACAGGAAATGCTGGGTCAGATAGAAGATCAGGATGCCGCGCATCCCGTAGTAGGAGAAGCGCTCCCACATCTCGGCGAAGAACAGAATGATCAGACCCTTCGGGTGATTCCTCAGGATCTGCGTCATGACGGGCACTGCCGTCAGCAGGGTGATAACCAGCCCCGCCATGATTACGATGTTGAGACTCATGCCTCGTCTCCCCCTGAACGTCGGGCCTCAAACCCGACCAGAGCGCCGAGGGCGCTCCCTCCATCCGTTCTACGCAACGGCCTACTCCCGATCTGCTGCGCCCCACCTGACGCGCGAAGGCGCATTTCGACCACGTTACGGAAACCCGGACAAGGCCTAAGGTTACTGAGATGTGGACGCCCAAAAGGCGCCCGCCGCCGAAAACACAGTCTGAACCGTCTGAATGGTCTGAAATCGTCCGGGGCCGGGTGCAAAAAACCGTCTGAATGGTCTGAATTGGTATTCACCATCCGGCATTGATCCCTTCTCCCGATGGGAGAAGGTGGCGCGCAAGCGCCGGATGAGGGTCGGCGGCCTGCTTCAGCGAACGCCGTGGCAAGACCGTTGCGACGGCTCACGCCGAAGGAAGCGAAGAGCCCCTCACCCCCTACCCCTTCTCCCAACGGAGACAGGAGAAATTGACCGTCTGAATGGTCTGGACCGTCTGAATGGTCTGAAATCACGGCAACGTCCTTCCGCTGGCGGGGCAACCGGACAGTATGGATGACCCGAAGACCAGGTCGGGGAGAACAGCCCGGCAAATCGTGCGGATGTTGAAGTGATTGGCGTTTTGGGACGCGGCTATCCTGATCACTGCCCTGAACCCGACGTCATACCCGGACTTGTCCCGAGGATGACGAAGACCACTCAGGGCTTGGCCCGCTCTCACGGATTGTAGAGGGTTTTGGGGCAGGGTCAGGCTTCGCCAGACCGGGAGACCCCACGCCTTTATGCCCATTCGCCCGTTCACGCCGGAAGATGCCCAAGCGCTGGCGGCCCTGCATCGCTCGGTCGGGTGGTCCGCGCGGTCGGCAGCAGGATGGCGCTGGCTAGGTGAGGACCCTGCCCGTCAAAGGCTGGGCGCGCCGCTGGGCTGGATCGCGGAGGACGACCAGGGCGAGCCGCTCGCCTGTCTGGGCAATTTCATCCAGACGTTCCGACTGGGCGATCAGACACTGCACGCGGGCACCGGGCATTCCATCATCGTCAGTCCAAAGGGACGCGGCCTGGCGCCACGTCTGATCCGGACCCTGATGGACCAGAAGGGCCTGTTCGCCTTCTATACCTTCAATGCCAACCCGCAGGCCGCCGTGCTCTATCGACGGCATCGCATCAGGCCGTGGCCCGAGCCGACCCATGCGATCAAGCTGGCCTGGCCGCTGAAGCGGTGGCCCCGCGTGGTCAGTCGGATGCTAAGGCTGGCGGACGACCGCAGCCCACAGATGCTGGGCCTCGTGCTGGACAGAATACCCGAGCCGTTGACGCCTGATCCCAAGGCTGTCCGAACGCGTGACCTGCCCGAGAACGTGACGATGCTGGAGGCGCCGTGGGACATGCCCGCGTGGGACACCTACTGGCGCGCCGGTGTGGCCGGGGGGCGGTTGCTGGCGGACCGGTCCCCCGAAATCCTGCGCCACCGATTGGGCAATCCGGACCGGACATCGCCGCCGGTGCTGCTGGCAGCGGTCGAGGGCGAGACGATTGTCGGACATGCCTGGGCAGAACTGGCCAAGTCGAGCGTGATCGACCCGCCGGTGCTGGAGATCGTCGACCTGATGGCTCTGGAGGGCGCGACAGGCGCCATGGATCGGCTGATGTCCGCCCTGATGGTTGCCGCCCGGCAGCTGGACGCCGCCAAACTACGACTGCATCTGGTCAGTCCACATTTACTGGACCAGTTGGGGCCGTGGGCGGACAGGGCCCGGCGCGAGGGCGGATGGGGCCATGCCCATGCCCGGTTCGAACCCGGCGCTCCCGATCCCGATCTGTGGCAGCCGACGCCCTATGATGCGGACTATGGCTTTTGCCTGAGGCCCGCGACCGGCGGACGTTGAGAGATCAGGCTTTCGTTTTCAGCAAGTCGCGGATCTCGGTCAGCAGAGCCTCGCTGGGGGTCGGGGCCGGCGGGGTAGCGGGCTGGGGCTCTTCAGCCTGTTTGCGGCGCATGTTGTTGATGCCCTTGACCAGCAGGAAGACGACGAAAGCGACGATCAGGAACTGGACGATGGTATTGGCGAAGGCGCCGTATTGAATGGCGACCTCCTCGATGGCCTCGGTGGTCGGGTCCTCGGGCTTGAGCACGTACTTCAACTCGGAGAAGTCGAGGCCGCCCATGGCCAGACCGATGGGCGGCATGATCACCTGATCAACCAGACTTTTGACGATGCCGTTGAAGGCCGCGCCAATGATGATGCCGACCGCCAGATCGACGACGTTGCCGCGCACGGCGAATTCCCGAAATTCCTGAAACAGCCCCATAACCTTCTCCGTGATGCGATCCGGCGCGGCGCTCAGGCCGTTTGCAGATCGAGGTGATAGAATTGGTTGAAGTCGCTGGCTTCATAGCCGCCAAACGCATCGCCCTTCTTGAATCCGCGGGCGGCGTAAAGGTTCAGCGCCGCGTCGAAGGCGGGACCCGAACCGGTTTCGAGACTGACCCGATAGCAGCCCCGCTGGCCGGCCTCCCCGATCAGGTGCTCAAGGATGGCCCGCCCCACGCCCCTGCCAACATGATCCGGATGGGTACGCATCGACTTGACCTCTGCCACGCCGTCCGGATGGAGGCGGAGGGCCCCCATGCCTATCAGGGCGTCGCCTTCCCACAGGGTGTAAAGGGTCACGCCCGGCGCCTTGAGACCCGACAGGTCCAGGGCATGCACACTGCACGCGGGCGAATAGCGGCGCATGCCGTCGAGATGCAGGGTCAGGAGCGCCAACAGCCGGGCGTCATCGAAGTCCGCCGGGAGAATCCGCCAGCCGGGCTGCATGTGCCGCCTCAGTCCTCGGCGTTCAGCCGCTCACGCAGTTCCTTGCCGCTCTTGAAGAAGGGCACGGCCTTGGCGGGTACATCGACCGTTTCGCCGGTGCGTGGGTTGCGGCCCTGACGTGCGGGGCGATGTCGGACGGAAAAGGCGCCGAAACCCCGGATTTCGACCCGTCCGCCGTCGGACAGGGTCTCGACCATTCGGCCCAGCACCACATTGACCAGACGCTCAACCTCGGCCTGCGTCAGATGCGGGTTTTCGGCCGCCAGCTTTTCAATCAGTTCGGACTTGATCATCTCAGCCCCTTCTCGTCCCGACGGGTGCAATTTGCGTTGCGGCATCCGTCGTGCCTGCCAAACCGGCCCCCCGGCGGCTGGGCCCACCCTAGACCTCGCGTAGCCGGGGAATAAAGGGGGGATGCGCATATTAAGCATCATTAACGGGCCAAATGTACGTTAGCGCACACAAATTGGCGCCTCAAACAGCAAAAAGGGCGGCCAGATCGCTCCGGCCGCCCCCATTTTACAGAGATATCGACGTTAGTCCTTGGTCGTGCCCTTTTCGCGCAGGGCGGCACCGAGAATGTCACCCAGCGAGGCGCCGGAGTCCGAGGAGCCGAACTGTTCGATGGCTTCCTGCTCGTCCTTCATCTCGAGCGCCTTGACCGAGACCGACACGCGGCGCGTGGCCTTTTCGATACCGGTGATCATGGCGTCGACACGATCGCCGACGGCGAAGCGTTCCGGACGTTGTTCGGCACGGTCGCGCGAGAGGTCCGACTTGCGGATGAAGGCCGTGACCGGCGCATCATCCTCACCGAACTTGACCTCGATACCGCCGGTCTCGATGGCCGTGACGGTGACGGTGATCTGCTGACCCTTCTTGTAGGTGTCGCCTTCCATCGGATCGCCGCCCAGCTGCTTGATGCCCAGCGAGACGCGTTCCTTCTCGACGTCAACGTCGAGCACCTTGGCCTTGACCATCTCGCCCTTGCGGTAGCGCTGGATGGCTTCCTCGCCGGAGACGTTCCAGTCGAGGTCGGACAGGTGGACCATGCCGTCGATGTCGCTGTCGAGGCCGATGAACAGACCGAATTCGGTGGCGTTCTTGACCTCACCCTCGACGGTCGAGCCGATCGGGTGGTTGGCGACGAAGGCATCCCACGGATTGTCCTGGGCCTGCTTCAGACCCAGCGAGATCCGGCGCTTGGCGGAATCGACGTCCAGGACGACCACATCCACTTCCTGCGAGGTGGAGACGATCTTGCCCGGGTGGACGTTCTTCTTGGTCCAGCTCATTTCCGAGACGTGGACCAGGCCCTCGACACCGGCTTCCAGCTCAACAAACGCGCCGTAGTCTGTGATGTTGGTGATACGGCCGGTCATCTTGGCGCCGACCGGATACTTGGCTTCCACGCCGTCCCACGGGTCGGCCTGCAGCTGCTTCATGCCCAGGCTGATGCGCTGGGTATCCGGGTTGATCTTGACGATCTGCACCTGGACGGTGTCGCCGACGGCCAGCACCTGCGAGGGGTGCGAGACGCGCTTCCACGACATGTCGGTGACGTGCAGCAGGCCGTCGATGCCGCCCAGATCCACGAACGCACCGTAGTCGGTGATGTTCTTGACCACGCCTTCGCGGACTTCACCCTCGGCCAGCTGACCCACCAGTTCGGTGCGCTGTTCGGCGCGGGCCTCTTCCAGGATGGCGCGACGCGAGACGACAATGTTGCCGCGCGGACGGTCCATTTTCAGGATAGCAAAGGGCTGTTCCTTGCCCATCAACGGGCCGACGTCGCGGACCGGACGGATGTCGACCTGCGAGCCCGGCAGGAAGGCCGAGGCACCGCCCAGATCGACGGTGAAGCCACCCTTCACACGGCCGACGATGGCGCCCATGACGGGCTGCTCTTCGGCGAAGACGGCTTCCAGACGGGTCCAGGCTTCCTCGCGGCGGGCCTTGTCGCGGCTGATGACGGCCTCACCCAGGGCGTTCTCGACGCGCTCGAGATAGACTTCGACGTCATCGCCGACCTTGGGGATCGAGGCGCCTTCGCCCTGACCGAACTCGCGGGCCGAGATCCGGCCTTCGGTCTTCAGACCGACGTCGATGATGATGATGTCTTTTTCGATGCCGACGACGCGGCCATGGACGACCTGGCCTTCGCCAAGGTCACGACCCTGAAGGGTCTCGTCGAGAAGGGCGGCGAAATCGTCGCGGGTCGGGGTAAGGGTGTCGGTCATGAAACTCTGGGGTTGGAGAAAGAGGTAGGCCGCGCGGCTCCGGACGGAGTCCTCGCGGACGTCGGTTCAGTTTGGGTAGAGGGTCGATCCGGGGCGGCGACAGAGCTGCCCGAACGCCCGCGGTGGCCGAGGATCCCTGCGTTGGATTTGCCCGCCGGTCAGCGCGCTCGCGAGGTCTCGACGATACGGCGGGCCGCATCGAAGGCGGCCTCTATATCCATATCGGTCGTATCCAGCAAGGCCGCGTCGGTCGCCCGGACCATGGGCGCGGCCCCGCGACCGGCATCGCGGGCATCGCGGCGGACGATATCGGCCAGCATGTCCTCGAACGACAGGGTCTCGCCCCGGGCGGTCAGCTGCAGCCAGCGACGGCGGGCGCGGACCTCGGGGCTGGCGGTGACGAACAATTTGACCGGGGCGTCGGGCACGATGACCGTACCGATGTCGCGCCCGTCCAGCACGGCGCCGCCCGGCTGTCGAGCAAAGTGGGTCTGGAGCTCCAGCAGGGCTGCGCGAACGCCCGGATGGCCGGCCACGCGGCTGGCGGCCTCGCCCGCCCCCCGGTCGGTGAGGCGCACGGTGTCGGTCAGGTCGGAGGGCTGGAGCGCGCGGGCCACCTGTTCCGCCAGCGCCGCATCGCCCAGGTCCCCGCCCTGGTCGAGCACGCCGAGGCCCACGACGCGGTAGAGAAGGCCCGTGTCCAGGTGCGGCAGGCCATAGTGCTGCGCCAGCCGCTGGGCGATGGTGCCCTTGCCCGAGGCGGCCGGGCCATCGACGGCGATGATGAGGGGGGCGGTCATCCCGCCTCGATATCGGCGCCCAGCCCCTGCATCAACTGGACGAAGCCCGGAAAGCTGGTGGCGATCATCTCGGGGTCGCGGACGGCGACGGGGCGGGCGGCGGCGAGGCCCAGCACCAGATGGCTCATGGCGATGCGGTGATCGTGGGCGGTCTCGATGGTCACCCCGCCCGCCACGGGACCACCGGTGACGATCAGGCCCTCGGGCTCTTCGTCGACGACGACGCCACAGGCCGCGAGGCCCCGGGCCATCAGGGCGATGCGGTCGCTCTCCTTGACCCGCATCTCGCCGATGCCCCGCATAACCGTCCGGCCCGAGGCAAAGGCGGCCGTGGCAGCGAGGATCGGATATTCGTCGATCATCGAGGCCGCCCGGACCTCGGGTACAACCACCCCCTTCAGCGCCGAATGGCGGGCCGTGATGTCGCCGACGATCTCGCCCCCGCTCTCGCGCCGGTTCGAGACGGTCAGGTCCGCGCCCATCTCGCGCCAGGTGTCGAACAGGCCGGTCCGCAGCGGGTTGAGCATGACGTTTTTGACCGTGACCTCGGATCCCGGCACGATCAACCCGGCCGCCAGCGGAAAGGCCGCGGAGGATGGATCGCCCGGGACGGCGACGGCGGTGCCGGTGAGCCCCTGCCCGCCCTCGAGACGGATACGCCAGCCGGCCCCCTGCTCCGTAACCTGAACCTCGGCCCCGAAGGCGCGGAGCATGCGCTCGGTGTGATCGCGGCTGCGCTCGGGCTCGATCACCTCGGCGTCGCCCGAGGCGTTCAGCCCGGCCAGCAGCAGGGCGGATTTGACCTGGGCCGAGGCAACCGTCTGGGTGAAAGTCAGGCCTCTCAAGGCCCCGCCGGTGAGGCGGAGCGGCAGGCGGTCTTCATCACCAAGCCAGTCGAACCGCGCGCCCATGTCGCCGAGCGGGCCGGTCACCCGCTTCATCGGGCGTTTGCGCAAGCTCATGTCGCCGTCGAAGGTCACGCTGATCGGATAGCCTGCGGCCGCCCCCATCAGCAGACGCACCCCGGTGCCGGCATTGCCGCAGTCGATGACGCCCTCCGGCTGTCTGAACCCGCCGTGGCCGGTCACGCGCCAGCGGCCCCGGCCGAGATGCTCAACCTCGGCCCCCAAGGCCGCCACCGCCCGCGCGGTGGCCAGTATGTCCTCGCCCTCCAGCAGGCCCTCGACGTCGGTGACGCCCGTCGCCATGCCGCCGAGGATCAGGGCGCGGTGGGACACAGATTTATCCCCCGGAGCGGGGACAGCACCGGTCAGGGCGGCCCCCGGGCGGGCAGTCAGGACAGAGGCGGCGGCCAAGGGCGGCCTTTCGATCATGCAGGAAAACGAGGCCAGAGGCGAAGATGGCTTTTGACAGCGGGCCATTGGGGTGGCAAGGGAGCCGCCCGAAATCCACCCGTCGCGAAGGTCACGATCCGTGAGCAAAGCTGAACTTGGCGCCAAGCAGGTCTGTCCGAACTGCCAGGCCAAATTCTACGACCTGAACCGCCGCCCGGCGCACTGCCCCAAGTGCGACACGGAGTTTGATCCCGAAGAGGCGCTGCGCCTGCGCAATCGTCGCGGACGCCCGGCCGATGCGCCCGAGCCGGAAGAGACCGACGAGGACACCGACGATCAGGTCAAGGACAAGAAGGCCGGCTCGGATGACGACGAGGAGGAAGAGGACGATACGCCCGCGACCCCCGAAATCGATCAGGAAGGCCACGAAAAGATTCTGACCCCGGACGACGACGATGACGATGACTCGTCAAAGGACGACTCCGGCATGAACGACGACGATGACGACGTTCTGGACGATGACGACGACGATGACTCGGCCGCCTTCATCGACGACGGCGATGACGATGACGACGATTTTGACAGCGAGATCGTCAAGCCGTCCAAGGACGACGACTGACAAAAATCATACTGTCCCGACGGTGAAAATAATTGGCGGAATCGGGCTTGATCGGGATCAAGCCCTGACATAGGTTCCGCCGCCTCGCTGGACCCCCTCAAGGGCCCGGCGGACCAGACCGGAGGCCACGGCCAAAGGTTCGGGGCTATAGCTCAGTTGGTAGAGCGCTTGAATGGCATTCAAGAGGTCAGCGGTTCGACTCCGCTTAGCTCCACCATAAACCCCTCGCCGGACCACGGCGGGGGGTTTTCCAATTCAGCCCCTGCTCAGGACGCGCCGCCGCATTGCCCGGCGCGGGCGCATCGTCTATCCCCGCAACGCAAGTGGCCCGTCGTCGGGGCCTTTCAGGGAGCATGGCTGATGATGCCGTCCGGTTCGGGTCTGGTCACTGTGTTCGGGGGATCCGGCTTTGTCGGGACCCAGGTGGTGCGCGCCCTGGCCCGTCGGGGCCTGCGGATCCGGGTGGCGGTGCGCAACCCCAACCTGGCCCATGACCTGAAGCCGCTGGGCGACGTCGGCCAGGTGATGCCGATCTATGGCGACATCACCGATCCCGCGACCGTGAAGAGCGCCGTGGCCGGCGCCGACATCGTCATCAATCTGGTCGGTATCCTGTACGAGCGCCCGGGATCGAAGGCCTTCGAGCACATTCACGTGGAGGGTGCCCGCACCGTGGCCGAGGCCGCGCGCGAGGCCGGCGCCCGCCATTTCGTACAGATGTCGGCCATCGGCGCCGATGCCGACAGCCCCTCGGCCTATGCGCGCTCCAAGGCCCGGGGCGAAGCCGCGGTGAAAGACGCCTTCCCCGACGCGTCCATCGTGCGCCCCTCGATCGTGTTCGGACCGGGCGACGGCTTCTTCAACCGGTTCGCCGCCCTGTCGGGCCTGACCCCGGCCCTGCCGCTGATCGGGGGCGGCCAGTCGCGCTTCCAGCCCGTGTTCGTGGGCGACGTGGCCGAGGCCGTGGCCCGTGTGGCCACCGACGCGACCTGGGCCGGCCGGACGGTCGAACTGGGTGGGCCGGCGGTCGTCACCTTTGAAGAGGTGCTGAAGATGATCGCCCACGAGACGGGCCGTCATCGCCTGCTGCTGCCCCTGCCCTTCCCGGTCGCGCGCGCGATCGGTTCGGTGGCGCAGCTGACCACCCTGGTCGGCATTCCGCCCGTCCTGACCCGCGACCAGATCCTGCTGATGCAGACCGACAATGTCGTGTCCGCCGGCGCTGCGGGGCTGACGGATCTGGGCATCGAGCCGACCGGCATGGCCGCCGTGGTGCCGAACTATCTGTGGCGCTATCGCCGGGGCGGCCAGTTCGCCGAACAGCCGATGGCCGAAACCTTCTAGAAGCCCAGTCCCAGCAGGATCAGGCCCCCCACACCGACCACGATCCGCCACCAGGCGAAGGGCGCGAAGCCGTGGCGTGAGACGAAGTCGAGCAACAGCTTGACCACCGCCAGCGCCGTGAGAAACGCGGTGACGAAGCCGATGGCGATCAGACCGGCGTCGCTGAAGTCGAGGCGCTCCCAATTCTGCAGCAGATCATACGCGACCGCCGCCCCCATGGTCGGCAGGGCGAGGAAGAAGCTGAACTCGGCCGCGGACCGCTTGTCCGTACCCAGCAGCAGGCCACCGGCGATGGTAGCGCCCGAGCGCGAGACGCCGGGGATCATGGCCAGACACTGGAACAGGCCGATCAGCAGATAGACGCGCATGGGATAGCGGTCGGCCTCCAGATACACGGGCACCTTCTTCATTCGGTCGAGCAGCAGCAGCAGGACGCCGCCGACGATCAGGGCGACGCAGATCACCACCGGGGTCTCGAACAGCACCAGCTTGATGAAATCATAGGCAAAGACGCCGATCACCACGGCGGGCGCAAAGGCGACCAGCAGGCCGATCAGGAACCGTCGCGCCTCGGCATCGACGGGCCAACGGGTGGCCAGGGTCCACAGGCGTTTGAAATAGACGCTGATGATGGCCAGCAGGGCGCCCAGCTGGATGACGATCTCGAAGGTCTTGCCCGTGCTCTCGAAACCGAGGAAGTGGCCGAGCAGCAGCAGATGGCCCGTCGAGGACACGGGGATGAATTCGGTCAGTCCCTCGACCAGCCCCAGAATGATCGCCATCAGCCAGTCGGCCATCGGATCCCCTTGTCGGATGTCATTGGCCCGGCAGGGTAATGTCAGTTGGCGCCGGGAGTCGGCCCCACATAGCGCAGTCGGGTGCGGATAGGCGAGCCACCAATCGCCTGATCCAGCGCATGGCCGATCAGACCCGTCAGCCGTCCCAGCATCAGCAGATCGACGGCCCCTTCACGCGGCAGGTCCAGACGGCGGGCAAGGAGCGCCAGGGCCAGGGGCAGTCCCGGGACAAGGCCGCGCGTCTCGCCCTCACGCCAGACGGCCTCGAGGTCCGACGGCAGGCGTGCCGCCTCGATCAGGGTGCGGGCACGGATCTCGTCTGTGTCCGGAGCGCTGCGATCGATGAAGCCCGGAGCCGTGCCGGCCTCTTCGATGGCGCGAGACAGGGCCTGGGCCGGATTGCGCCGCGCTTGCACGACCCATGAGGATGCGATGTGGGTCTGCGTCATCACTGGTGATCCCAGCAAAGCCGTGATCCCCGCCAAGGCCGCCCCGGCCAGCGGCGCGCCAGACTGGGCCGTTGTGCGGGCCGCCAGGATCGGCGCCATGGCCAGGTCATCCGCACACAGAACCAGGGCGCGGCGGATCAGGTCGGCATCCCGCTCGATCAGCTTCCAGCCGCGTGCCAGACGCTGGTGAAACAAGAGGCGGGGGCCCGATCCGGCCGCCGCGTCGATGACCTCATTCAGGATGTCGGCGGCCTCGGCCCGCAGGCTCTCGGCATCGCGCCCGGGCAGGGGCGGGTCCTCGGCCGCCCGCCTCGCCAGACAGGCGCAGGTCTTGAGCCGGATGGAGGCGCCCGTCACGGCGTCGACCCGGGGCTTGAGCCCCATCAGCGGCTGGGCAGACTTCAGCCCCCACAGGCGGCGCGCGACATCTTCCAGCGTGGCCTGGGCCGACAGCTGGGCGACGTCGAGCCCCGCATAGCAGAGCCGGCCGTCGATCCGGGTGGACAGGGTCGAGAAGATTTCGGCCTCGCCCCGTCCGGCGGCACCCCGGCTGAGAACCGCGGGTGGGGCGGCGCGGTCGCCGGCCTCAAGGCGTTCGATATCGCTTTCGGCATACAGGCTGCGGCGCGGGTCGGTCGGGTCCGGGCGGGCCGCGATCCGGCCGCGGCTGACGTAGGCATAGAGCGTCTGGGTCTTGACCCCCAAGCGTTTCAGGGCCTCGCTGCGCCCGATCCAGCCGTGTCCTGCGTCCATGCCCGCCCCGTGCAGAAACTCGTGAGAATGCCACTCAATCCCCGGTATGGGACCATTTCATGACACAGTGGTGTCTGGGCCGCGCCGGGGGCCATTGGCAAGGCCGTGCGGATGGGCGACAAGCCCGCCATGACGACACCTCCCTCCTCGCAATTCGGCCAGAGCCTGACCGGGACATGGGCCGTCTGGGCGCTGGTCATGGGCATTGTCGCGTTGAAGGTGTTCGCCGCGCGGGCCACGGGCTCGGTCGGGGCGCTGACGGCGCTGACCGACAGCATCATGGACCTGCTGGTGCTCGGCGTGGTGGCCGGCGCGGGCCGCTCGATCCGGACAGCGAACGGCGACGCCCGCATCCGGCGGCTGAAAGGCAGCATGGTAATCGCTGCCGGGGCCTTCATGGGGCTGATCTGTCTGGCAAGAATCGTTCACCCGGTGCCGCTGTCGGGCGGCTATTGGGGGCCGGGAGCGGCGCTGGCGGTCATCGGCCTGACACTGGGACTGGCCTGGCTGCGCGGGCGGGCCGCGACCTCGCGCCCCTCCGAGGTGCGCGGCGAGGTGCGCGACCAGTCGATCGCCGAGCTGGCGGCGGCAGGGGTGCTGGCGCTCGGGCTGGTCGCCGGGGTGCTGCTGGGCACCCCCGCGCTGGATGCCGCAGCGGGGCTGATCCTCGCCATCTGGATGGTCTGGGGGGGCTGGGCCCTGATCCGGACGGCCGAAGACACCCCCCACGCCGGAGCGCCGACGCTTGTCCCGGGAACGCCGCCCGTGCGACGCGGTCCTTGGGGTTGAAGCCCACGCGGTAAACGCGCGCTTAACGACCAGTGGGGCATGGAGGCCTCATGGCCGAGTCCGTCCTGCTCCATTTCGCCTTCGATCCGGGATCGCGGTGCGCCCGTCTGGCGCTGGGCGAGGCGAAGATCGCCGTGCGTGAAACCCCGGTCAAACCGTGGGAGGACGACTGCCCCCTGCACGGGCTGAACCCCTCGGGCATGCCGCCGGTGCTGACGGTCGGCGATCTGGTGCTGTGCGAGAGTGCGGCCATCCTCGGCTGGGTCGATGACCAGACCGAGGGCAAGCTGCTGTTCACGGCAAACCCGCAGGAGCGCGCCGAGACGCGCCGCCTGACCGGCTGGTTCGAGCGGAAGTTCACCGATGAGGTCCAGGCCATTCTGCTGCACGAGCGGATGGAAAAGCCGCTGCTGCGGCTGGGCCCGCCCGAGGCGCGGGCGCTGCGCGCCGGGCGTGAGGCGCTGAAGGGACATCTGGTCGAGCTGGAGGCTCTGGCACAAAGCCGCGACTGGCTGGCGGGGCGCCGACTGGGCCAGGCCGATCTGGTGGCGGCGGCGCATCTGTCGGTGCTGGACTATTTCGGCGAGATCGCATGGGCGACGTATCCGGCGCTCAAGGACTGGTATGTGCGGATGAAATGCCGCCCCTGTTTCCGGTCGCTGCTGGCCGACCGTCTGCCCGGCCAGCCGCCCGTCGCCCACTACGACGACCTCGACTTCTAGGGCCTTTCGCGGCAAGGCGGGGGCGATGAGCGCCCACAGCGACAGTCTGGTCGAGGAGATCCGCGCCCGCGCGACGGCGCTGGGCTTTGACGCCTGCCAGCTGGCATCGGCCGGGGCACCCTGGACCGCCGGCGATCATCTGGGGCGGTTCGTCGAGGCGGGGCGCCATGGCGACATGGACTGGATGGAGACCACTCTCGACCGCCGGCGGCATCCGACCGCCATGTGGGACAAGGCGCGCACCGCCATTGTGCTGGGCCTGAACTATGGCCCGGGCACCGATCCGCTGGTCGAGCTGGAGGACCGATCACGCGGCTATATTTCGGTCTATGCGCGGGGCGACGACTATCACGAGCTGATCAAGGGGCGGCTGAAGACGCTGGCCGGCTTCATCGCGGCCCGGACCGGCGAGGATGTGAAGGTGTTCGTCGACACCGCCCCCCTGATGGAAAAGCCGCTGGCCCAGCGGGCCGGTCTGGGCTGGCAGGGCAAGCACACCAATCTTCTGTCGCGTCGGCATGGCAACTGGCTGTTCCTCGGGGTCATCCTGTCTGCGGCCGATCTGCCGGTCGATGAGGCGGAAGGGGAGCATTGCGGCAGCTGTACCGCCTGTCTGGACGCCTGCCCGACCAGGGCTTTTCCCGCCCCGTTCCAGCTGGATGCGCGGCGGTGCCTGTCCTATCTGACCATTGAGTTCGCGGGGGCCTGGCCGGAGGAGTTCCGCACGGCGGCGGGCAGCCGCATCTATGGCTGTGACGACTGTCTGGCGGTCTGTCCGTGGAACAAGTTCGCCGAGACCTCCCGCGAGGCACGGCTGGCGGCCCGGGACGAGTCCGTCGCGCCGCCGCTGGCCGAGCTGGCCGCGCTGGACGACGCCGCGTTCCGCGCGCGCTTCCGCAAGAGCCCGATCAAGCGGATCGGTCGCGACCGGTTCGTGAGGAATGTGTTGTACGCCATCGGCAACAGCGGCGATCCGGCGCTGCGGGACACGGCGGAGAGGCTGGTGACAGACCCCGCGTCAGTCGTCGCGGACGCAGCCCGATGGGCGGTGAATCGCCTGACGTCCGGGGTCTGATCAGCCCGTCGCCTCGCCCACGCCGCGGTGGCCGCCGGGCGCCGGGGCCACGGCCAGCATCTTGACCCGAAAGACCAGCACGGAATGCGGGGGAATGCCCGGTCGGCCTTCCTCCCCATAGCCAAGCTCAGGCGGAACATAGAGCATCCATTCGTCGCCCGGACGCATCATCTGCAGGGCTTCGACCCAGCCCGGGACCAGATTCTGGGGTGACAGGACGGCAGGCATGCCGCGCTGGAAGGAGCTGTCGAACACATCTCCGTTGGTCAGGCTGCCTTCATATTCCAGCCGAACAAGGTCATTGGAATCGGGCTGGACGCCGTCGGCGGGACCCGAGTTGATGATCTTGTACTGAAGACCGCTTTCCGTGGTCTGGATCCCCTCGGCGCGGGCGTTGGAGGCCAGGAAATACTCGGCCGCTTCGGCCCGTGCGGCGCTGTCGGCCGACGGATCGGCATCGCCGCCCCCGCAGGCGGACAACAGCAAAAGGCCTGCACATGCCGCGCCGGCGGCCCTACCCCATGCGAAGTTCATAACCCTTGTCCCCCAGAGCCTTGCCGATCTCGTCGGCATGCGCCGAGTCGCGGGTTTCCACCATGATATCGAACTCGGCCCCCTTGGCCGGCACGTCAAGCGCCAGACGGTTGTGGACCACGTCGATGATATTGCCGCCCAGACCACCGATTACGGCCGCCATGGATGACAGCATGCCGGGGCGGTCGTCGCCGAGGATGCGATAGACGATCAGGCGCCGCTCGCGGACCATTTCACGGTTCAGGACCACGGCCAGCATGCGCGCGTCGATATTGCCGCCGCACAGGACCAGCCCGACCTTGCGGCCCGTGAAGCGGGCCGGATGGGCAAGGAGAGCCGCCAGCCCCCCGGCCCCCGCGCCCTCGGCCACTGTCTTTTCCAGGGTCGCATAGAAGGCGACGGCCTTTTCGAAATCGGCCTCCTCGCAGACGAACACCTCCTTCACCAGAGGGTCGGCGAGGGCGAAGGGGATGTCGCCAACGGCCTTGATGGCGATACCCTCGGCAATGGTGGCCCCGCCGCATTTGGGCGTTTCGCCCCGACGACGCGCGCTGAAGGACGGATACATGGCCGCCTCGACGCCGTGGACGTTCAGGTCGGGCTTGATGGCCTGCGCCGCGATGGAGCAGCCGGCGATCAGGCCGCCGCCACCGATCGGGATCAGCATGTCCTCAAGGTCCGGCGCATCCTCAAGAATCTCCATGGCGCACACGCCCTGCCCCGCGACAATGCCCTCATCGTCAAAGGCCGAGATGAAGACAAAGCCTTCCTCATCGCGCAGGCGATGGGCCTCGGCCGTCGAGCCGGTAAAGTCAGCACCTTCGATGACCACGCGGGCACCGTGGCGACGCGTCCCGTCGATCTTCACGAAGGGGGTGCCCTCGGGCATGACGATTGTGACCGGGACGCCAAGCCGTCCGCCGTGATAGGCCAGCGCCTGGGCATGGTTGCCGGCCGAGGCCGCGACGACGCCGCGCTTGCGCTCATCGGCATCCAGCAGCAGCAAACGGTTCAGCGCGCCGCGCTCCTTGAAGCTGCCGGTGAAGTGCAGATTGTCGAACTTGACCCAGACGTCGGCCCCGGTCAGCTCGGAAAGGCGGCGGGAATGGCGCGTGGGCGTGTGATCGACCTGGCCCCGGATGCGCTCGCGGGCGGCCTGGATATCGGAAAAGGTGACGGTCATCCGGGGTATGGGTCCCAAAGCGTTCCTGCCGCGTAGATCAGGTCTTCAGCCGCCGCTTGTGGACCAGAGGCGTATCGCTCGCAACCTTGACCTTATGGCTTGCGTTAGGCGTCATGGCGGTGACGTCGATCCGGGCCTATGATCGGCGACACGCGTTCCGGAGGAAGATAAGTGACCATGCCCATTTCGCTGAGAACCCTGACCCTGTCGTCGCTGGCCGCCGCTGCCCTTGCGGCCACCGCCGCCTGCGCGCCCACGACTGGCCCGGGACCGGGGCCGATGGTCGAATCGACCGCGTTCAATGCCGCCGACTTTGCCTGGTCGGGCGTGAACGGGACGGGAAGCGTCAGTGGCCGGATCGACTATGCGCAGAACGGCAACCGCTACACCTGCACCGGCTCCGTCGCCCTGACGCCGGTCACCCCCTACACCCGCGCCCGGTTCCGAAACCTGTACGGTTCGATCGACAGGGCCGCCCTCCCGGAATCGGTCGTGCGTGCCCGCACCGTGCCGGACCCCAATGCTGACTACCGGTCCTACGTCCGATCTTCGACCTGCGCCGACAACCGGTTCCAGTTCAATGGCCTGCCCGCCGGCGAATGGTTCATCATCGCGCCGGTCAGCGCCGGCGGCCAGGAGCGGGTTGTGATGATGCAGCGGATCCGGACGCGCGACGGCGCGCGCGTCGACGTCACCCTCTAGAGATTGGAGTTCACGATGGCCCACCTGTCGACGCGTATCGTAACGATGATCGCCGCGGGGGCCGTGCTGGGCCTTGGCGCCACCGCCGCAGAGGCCCAGAACCGCTATGGCGGCCGGTATCAGGCCCCTTACCAGACTCCGTATGCGGATCAGGGCCGGTATGGCTACGAGCGCCGATACAGCTATGAGGGCAGCTATCGTAGCGAGCGTCGCAGCAGCAGCAGCTATTCGGACTGGAGCGTCGCGGCCCAGCGCGACCGGCCCGGCGACTATCGTTGCGACGCCTTCTGGGACGCCAACCGCTCTGACTGCGATGCCCGCTGGCGCGATCAGCGTGGCCGGAGTTCCTATGGCTACGGCGGTTATGACCGGGACCGGGATTACCGTCGCCATGATGGATACGGTTACGGGTATGGGTATGGGTATGGGTATGGCTACGCTGGACCTCAGCCCTATTATGGATCGGAACACCGGTCGTACCGTCGGCACGGATCGACAGATACGCGCGCCTATTACGGAGCCTACGGTCGCCCCGATGTTGTCTATGGCGGAGGCGGATCCGCCTATGGCCAGGGTCGCGACCCCCATCGGATCGAGTGGTGCCGCAGGAACTATCGCTCCTATGATCCGCACAGCGGCTATTACCGCGCCTACAGCGGCCGACTGATCTATTGCGGCTGATCCCGAGATAAACCGCCGTTCGCCATGCTTTGGCCCCAGCCGGAAGGTCACAGAGGGCGGGCGTCCGCCCGGACGCGGGGTTCGGTCAAGGGAGCGCGTCCATGTCCCGACACAATATCACCGGTTCGGAAGCCTTTGATCGTCGTCCGTTCGTTTACATACGCTCGGTGTCGAGCGGCGGTCTGCGGCGCAGGCGGGCACGTCTGGCGCTGGGGTTCGTCCTGGGCGTGATCGTGGCCCTGGCCATCGTCACCGTGGCCCTGCTGATGATCTTCATGCCCGCACCTGCCTGAGTCCGGCATGGTCCGACGAACCGTCAGGCCAGCCAGACCATCCGCCGGGTTTCGACCGGAGCGCCGCGCGCGCGACTGAGTCCGGGGCGGACCTCTCCCGTATACAGAAAGCCCGCCTTTTCCAGCACGCGGCCGGATGCCGGATTGTCGACAAAGTGGCCCGCGACGAGCGCCCGCTTGCGCCAGCGGCTGCGCGCCCAGCTGAGCGCCCCCTGCAGCGCCTCGGTGGCATAGCCCCGGCCCCAGTAGGGCCGCCCGATCCAGTAGCCGGTTTCCGGCACGGGGTCGGCATCGTTAAACAGGCCGATGACGCCGACCGGCCCCTGATCCTCATGGTCGATCATGAAGGTACTGCCCTTGCGGGGATCCTGGGCCGCGACATTCGCCAGGAATTCCTCGGCATGGGCCGCCGAGTAGGGCGACGGCATCCGCAGGGTCATACGGGCGATATCGGGATCATTGGCCAGGGTAACGAGGCGCGGCGCGTCCTCGGGACGGGGCGCCCGCAGCGCCAGCCGCCGCGTTTCTATGACGGGCAAGGGTTCAATTCCGCACATGGCCGGACCTCGGTCTTCCTGCCGCCCCCTTGAGAGGGCTCGGGCGGCTCGAGGCGGGGAACGAAAACGGGGAGCCTGGTGATCCAGACTCCCCGCGGAATATTTCCCTTGGTCCGGATCGGCTGCTGGTTGAGCAACACGATCCGGTCAGGCTTCGTGCTACTCGGCGGCGGCGGCAGTGCCTGCCTGGTCGTCATTGGCCGCAAGAATCGAGACGTAACAGCGGCCACCGGTTTTGGTGGTGAACTTCACCGAGCCCGGGGTAAGGGCGAACAGGGTGTGGTCACGGCCCATGCCGACGTTGTCGCCGGGGTGCCATTTGGTCCCGCGTTGACGAATGATGATGTTGCCGGCCAGCACGCGCTCGCCGCCATACTTCTTCACGCCGAGGCGTTTGGATTCGGAGTCGCGACCGTTACGCGACGAACCACCGGATTTCTTGTGAGCCATAGGTCTGCTCCGTTACTTCCTCGATGCGCTATCGACCGGCTCGCAGAGCCGCATTGCCTGAGCGCGTGATTGTCATTCTAGCACACCGCCAGGCAGTGCGCCTAAAGCGTTATTCCTTGTCGGCCTTGGGCGCGGCCTTCTTGGCGGGGGCCTTCTTGGCCGGAGCCTTGGCCTCGGCCTTTTCAGCCTTGGGGGCCGCAGCTGCCTTGGCGGGGGCCTTTTTGGCGGGCGCCTTCGTGGACGGCGCCGCTTTGGCTTCGGTCTTGGGAGCTTCAGCCTTGGCAACCTTGGCGGGCTTGGCTTCGACTTCGGCATCGCGCGAGGCCAGGCCACGAGCGCGCAGGTTCATCTCGGCCTTGGTCATCAGCGAGGTTTCGCCGTCCCACTTGGCCTTCTCGCCGGCGCCTTCGATGCCGGTGATACGCAGGACCGATTCCATCTGGCGATGGCCCCGGGTGCGGCGGTAGCCCTGACGACGGATCTTCTTGAAGATTTTGACCTTCTCGCCCTTACGGGTCTCGATCAGCGTGGCTGCGACGGTGGCGCCAGCGATCAGCGGAGCGCCGACCGTAATGCCCTTGTCACCGCCCAGCATCAGGACTTCGCCGAAGCTGACGTCCGAGCCGGCATCGCCGTCCAGCTTTTCGACGACCAGCACGTCGCCCGGTTGAACCCGGTATTGCTTACCGCCGGTCTTGATTACCGCGTACATATCGAAAGCCTCAAAGCCTGAACGCATAAAGATTAGCGCCCGCGGGGGACCCCCGCAGGCGAAGAGCGGCGACATATACGGAAGGGCTGCTCCGAGTCAACGGACAAGAGCGCATTGATCCAGCCCGGCCGGACTTTCCACACCTCCGTGCGGACGATAAGTCACGACAGCCGGGCGAACGGGCCCGGCCCCCTCGGGATGTTCATGACACACCACCCCTCCCCGACCCGGGACCGCGCGCTGGAGGCGGCAAGGCGACTGGCCGGGCAGGTGGCCGGCGCAATGCAGGCGGACCTGTCGCTGCGGCTGTGGGACGGGTCAGTGGTCCCACTGGGCGATCAGGCGCCCGATGACATCCAGCTGGTCATCGCCGGACCCGGGGCGCTGCGATCCCTGATCCTGAGGCCCGGGCTGGCGAGCCTGTTCCGCCTGTTCGCCACGGGGGCGCTGGCGGTCGAGGGCGGATCGCCGCTGGACGCGCTGGACCGGATCGACCACGGGCGGCTGATGCATCTGCGCAAGCGGCTAAACCTGTGGGCCATGGCGCGGGCGGCCCTGCCCCTGCTGCTCACACCCGGTGACCGAAGCCCAACCGTGCCCGACTGGCATGATGCGCGCGACGGCGAGGGACAGGGCCACGAGCGGCGACGCGACGCCGACTTCATCCGCTTCCACTATGATGTGGGCAACGATTTCTATGGCCTCTTCCTCGACCCGTCCATGATCTATTCCAGCGCCGTCTTTCCACACGAGGGCGCGGGTCTGGAAGAGGCCCAGCGGCACAAGCTGGACCTGATCTGTCGCAAGCTCAACCTGAAGCCGGGGCAACGGCTGCTGGACATCGGTTGCGGCTGGGGTGGTCTGGCCTGTCATGCCGCGCGGCACTATGGCGCCCGGGTGCAGGGGGTGACCCTGTCCCCGGCCCAGCTGGAATATGGGCGGGCCGAGGTGGCGCGGCAGGGTCTGGGCGACCGGGTGACCCTGGAATTGGTCGACTATCGCGATATCGACGTAGAGGGTGTCTATGACGCCGTCTCGCAGGTCGAGATGTTCGAGCATCTCGGCTTTCGCAATCACGACGCCCATTTCGCGCGCGTCCGCCGGCTGCTGAAACCGGGCGGGCTCTACTTCCATCAGGCGTCGGTACGGCGCGGCCATGGCCCTGCGGACCGGAATGGCGCGCCCCGGCCCACAGCGACGACCCGCACCATCACCCGCTTCATCTTCCCCGGCGGAGAGCTGGATACCCTCGGCATGACGACGGCCGCGCTGGGCCGGCACGGGTTCGAGGTGCTGGATGTCCAGACCCTGCGCGAGCATTTTGAGCGGACCCTGCGGATCTGGTCGGAGCGCCTGTACGAAAACCGGGAGGCGGCAGCGGCGCTGGCCGGGGCGCCGCGGACCCGGCTGTGGCTGGTCTATTTCGCCCTGTTCGCGCGGGGCTTTCAGCGCGGGGCGGTCAATGTCCACCAGACGGTGGCGCGGCGGCACCGGGCGGGGGGGTCGGGCCTGCCAATGAATCGGGCGCATCTTTATGCAAAATCCACCGCGCCCCCTCGACCGTTATAAAGTAACACGCTATGGACGTTGCGATGTCGCCGTCCGACTTTCAACCCTCGCTGCTGGTGTCGCTGCTGCTTGGCGGCCTTGTCACCGCATTCCTGCATGCGGCCCTGCCGACGCACTGGCTGCCTTTCGTGCTGGTCGGGCGGGTACAGCGATGGAGTCTGGCCACCACCCTGTGGTCCGTGCTGGCGGCGGGGCTGGCGCACATTGCCGTGACCGCCGTGGTCGGCGGCCTGATCGTCGCGGCCGGGCTGGCGCTGGACCAGTGGGTGGCCGGGGTGCTGCCCTGGGTGTCGGCGGGTCTGCTGTTCGTGCTGGGCCTGTTCTATCTGACGCGCGCGACCCTGATGAAGCCGGTTCCGGCCTCGGGCCCCGAGCTTGAGACGCCCGAGGCCACGGTCTCGCAGGCCGCGGCCTTCTGGGGTCTGGTGGCGGTGATGGCGGCCTCGCCCGGCGAGGTGCTGCTGCCGCTGTATCTGTCGTCGGCCGAGGAAGGGCTGATGGTGCTGGGCCTGCTGACCCTGGTGCTCGCGGTCGGGACGGTGCTGGGTATGGCGGTGTTCACGACGCTGGCCCGTGCGGGAGCGTCGATCCTGAAGCTGGAGCGCTGGGCGCGCTATGAGGGTGCGATCCTGGGCCTGGCCCTGATCGGTCTGGGGCTTCTCGTCGTCATGCACCAGCACTAGGGTCCGCCAATGGCCCACGACGCACACAGTCACGCCGGACACAGTCACGGGCACAACCATGGGCACGGACATGGTCACGATCATGGGCCGGTCGACACCGGAGATTGGCGCTATCTGGTCGGGCTGAGCGTCAATCTGCTGTTCGTCCTCGTCGAGTTCACCGCGGGGGTCATCAGCGGCTCGACCGCCCTGATGGCCGATGCGGGGCATAATCTGTCGGATGTGCTGGGCCTTGCGATGGCGGGCGGCGCGGCGTGGCTGTCGCGGCGACAGGCGCGGGGCTCGCTGACCTATGGCTATCGCAAGGGGACGGTGCTGGCCGCACTGGCCAATGCCTTGCTGCTGATCCTGGCCTGCGGCTGGATCGGCTGGGAGGCCATTCAGCGGTTTATCGACCCCCAGCCGGTGGCGTCCGGCATTATCATGGCGGTGGCGGGCATCGGCTTCGTCATCAATCTGGGCACGGCCCTGCTGTTCCTGAAGGACCAGCACAAGGACCTGAATGTGCGCGGGGCCTATCTGCACATGATGGCCGATGCGGCGGTGTCGATCGGGGTGGTGCTGGCCGGCGGTCTGATCTGGATGACGGGCTGGTCGGTCGTCGACCCGATCTTCAGCCTGATGATCGTGGCCGTGATCCTGTGGTCGACCTGGGGGCTGCTGAAGGACTCGGTCAATCTGGCGCTGGACGGGGCTCCGGCCGGGATCGCCGTCGATCAAGTGCGCGCGGGCCTGCTGGCGGTGCCGGGGGTGGTGGCAGTGCATGATCTGCACGTCTGGGGGCTTTCGACCACGGACGCCGCCCTGACGGCGCATCTGGTGCATGAGCGGATCGATGCCCCTGCCCTGCTGTCCGAAGTCCAGGCGCTGGCACGGGAGCGGTTCGGCATCGGCCACGTGACCATCCAGCTGGAAACCGAGGCCATGGCCGACTGTCCGCAGTGCTGAGGCCCTTTTCTTTCCGGCCGGGACGCTCCATCTAGCGCCCATGGAAAAGACACCTGTGACCGTGCTGACCGGCTACCTCGGCGCCGGCAAGACCACGCTTCTGAACCGCATCCTGACCGGGGACCACGGCAAGCGCTATGCGGTGATCGTCAACGAGTTCGGCGAGATCGGCATCGACAACGATCTGGTCGTCGGCGCCGACGAGGACGTGTTCGAGATGAACAACGGCTGCGTCTGCTGCACGGTGCGCGGCGACCTGATCCGCGTGGTGCAGGGGCTGATGAAGCGCCAGCGCCCGGGCAAGCCGGCGTTCGACGCCATCATCGTCGAGACCACGGGCCTGGCCGACCCCGGCCCGGTGGCCCAGACCTTCTTCGTCGACGACGATGTGCGCGAAAAGACGGTGCTGGACAGCGTGACCGCCCTGGTCGATGCCAAACACGTGATGGCGCGTCTGGATGACTCGAAGGAGGCGCGCGAACAGGTGGCCTTCGCCGACCAGATCATTCTGAACAAGACCGATCTGGTGAACGGCGACGAGCTTGCGGCGGTCGAGGCCCGGCTGCGTAACCTGAACCCGCTGGCGCCGATCATCCGGGCCGAGCGCGCCGATGTGCCGCTGGACCAGATCCTGAACCGTCACGGGTTTGACCTCGGCCGGATCAATGAGGTGCGCCCGGACTTCCTCAATCCGCCGCACGGCGCCGAGGGCCATGTGCATGACGCGGACTGTGGCCATGATCACGGCCACGACCATCACGATCATGGCCACGCCCATGACCATGCCCACGACCATGGCCCCCGGGGCCACGCGCACGAGGACGACATCAAGGGCATCGCCCTGTCGCTGGACCGGCCGGTGAACGGGCAGCTCTTCACCCAGTGGCTGGACCAGCTGCTGGCGACCCAGGGCCAGAACATCCTGCGGGCCAAGGGCATCATCGATGTGGCGGGCGAGGACAAACGGCTGGTGTTCCAGGCCGTGCACATGATCCTGGAGGGCGACCTGCAGAAGCCTTGGGGCGAGGCCGAACGTCGCTGGAGCCGCGCGGTCTTCATCGGCCGCGATCTGGACGAGGCCGCGTTGCGCAACGGCTTTGAGGCCTGCGCCGCATGATCGAGCACGTTGACCCCGCCCGCGATGCCATCGCCGCTTTCCGCGACCTGCCGGACGACCGGCCGATCATGATGATCAATCTGGTGCGTTTCCGGCCGCAGGCGCTTTATCCGGCCGCCCACCCCATGATCGGCAAGGGGATCACCGGGGCCGAGGCCTACAAACTCTATCGACGCGAAGCCGCGGCGCCCTTCGGGCGGGCCGGGGGCGAGCAGATCTGGACCGGGACGCCCGAGCTGACCGTGATCGGGCCGCGCGACGAGGCCTGGGACATCGCCTTCATCGCCCGGTATCCGACAGGCGCGGCCTTCCTCGAAATGCTGCGCGACCCGGAATACCAGCAGGCCGTCGTCCACCGGCAGGCGGCGGTCAGCAACTCCCGCCTGATCCGCTGCGGCGAGGCCGGGGTGTGACGCAACTGTCCTTTGATGCCCAGCCGACCGCGGCCCTGTTTGACGCTTCCGGCGCCGTCTTGGCCCTCGGCGACGGCTCTATCCGGTTCGAGGACGGGTCTGTGGTCGAGGCCCATGGCGGGGCGGTCTTGTGCGCGGTGCGGCATCCGTCGGGTGAGGGGGTCATCACGGGCGGGGACGACGGACGGCTGGTTTGGTCGCGCCCGGACGAGGTCGCACCGCTGGCCGATACAAAGGGCCGCTGGATCGACTCGGTCGCCGCCTCCCCCGCGAGCGGATTGGTCGCATATTCGGCGGGCAAGGTGGCGACCGTTCTGGACTCGTCGGATGCGGCCTTTCGGCGCGAGTTCACCCATGAGCGGACCGTTTCCGGCCTTTCGTTCGATCCCAAGGGGCGGCGGCTGGTGGCCTCGACCTATGGCGGGGCGGCACTGTGGTACGCGCGGATCGCAGACCAGCAACCCGCCCTGCTGAAATGGGCCGGGTCGCACACGGGCGTGGCGGTGTCGCCCGACGGCGCCTTTGTCGTCACCACCATGCAGGACAATCAGTTGCACGGCTGGCGGCTTAAGGATCAGCGCAACCTGCGCATGGGGGGCTATCCGGCCAAGATCCGCTCGTTCGCCTTCCTGTCCGGCGGCAAGTTGCTGGCGACGGCGGGAGCGTCGGGCGTGGTCATGTGGCCGTTCACCGGCTCGGACGGGCCAATGGGCAAGGAAGCCTCGGAGATCGGCTTTGAGGAAGGCGCCGTGGTCGTCCATGTGGCCGCGGCGCTGAAGCACGGCCGGGTGGCTGCCGGGCTGAACGATGGTCGCGTCTGGTGGGCCGATCCGGCGGGTCAGGGGCTGGCTTTCGTCAAGGCCGAGCGCGGGGCGCCGATCTGTGCCCTGGCGATGAGCGACGACGGCCAACGCCTGGCCTGGGGCGACGAGGATGGTCAGGCCGGGATTGCGGATCTGTAGCCTGCCTCCTGTTGGTGCTCACTGACTTGCCATGCGCAAGCGGCGCTGTTCATGATGGATCATGGCTGAACCCCCGCACATGCCGGAATTCCCGACCGACAAGCCAAAGCGGCGGATCGGCTGTCTGGGTGTGATGTTGGGCGTGCTGGCCCTCGCCATCCTGCTGCCGGTCGGTTCGGTGATCACCCATGCGGTAGTGCCGCCGCTGACGACCCTGCTGATGGTCGAGCGGGGCTTTGCGGGACAGCCCGCCGACTATCGCTGGCGCAAGCTGGACGACATCTCACCCCGGCTGGTCGAGGCGGTCATCGCCTCGGAGGACGCGCGATTCTGCAGCCATTCGGGCTTTGACTTCGAGGCGATCGAAAAGGCGCTCAAGGCCAACGAACGAGCGAAACGGCGGGGCCGCGGGGGCATGCGGGGCGGCTCGACCATCACCCAACAGACCGCCAAGAACGTCTTCCTCTGGCCGGGCCGCGGCTGGGTCAGAAAAGGTCTGGAGGCAGGCTATACGGTGCTGATCGAGGCGACCTGGTCGAAGCGGCGCATCGTCGAGGTCTATCTGAACGTCGCCGAATGGGCGCCCGGCGTCTATGGCGCGGAGGCGGCGGCCCAGCACTGGTTCGGCAAGTCGGCGGCCGATCTGTCGGCGCGCGAGGCGGCCCGTCTGGCGGCCGTCCTGCCCAGCCCGCGCCGCTACAATGCCTCCAGCCCCGGCCCCTATGTGCGGGGTCGCGCGCGGCGCGTGCAGGCCGCCATGGGCACGGTGCGCAATGACGGACTGGCGAGCTGCGTCTTTGGCTGAGCCGGACTTGACGCGAGCGATCCGGAGGCGTCGGATGCGCGCCACGGAACAAGCCGGACTGCACAAGGCGGAGGAACACCATGAAACGCACCCTGACGATTACTGTGGCCATCGGGGCTCTGGTGGCGGGGACTGCCGGTTGTGCGGGCCTGTCAAATGTCATGTCCGGCAGTGACGGCACAGCGCCGCAGGTGGCCAACTCTCCGGTCCGCCCCGGTGCGCCAGCCCCCGCCCTGACCGAAGCCAATCTGACCGCTCCGACCCCGACCGCCGCTGAAGCCACCGCCTTTGTCGCCGACGCCGAAAAACAGCTGGCCGAGGCCAGCGAATATGCCGGGCGCGTGGCCTGGGTGCGCGCGACCAACATCACCTATGACACCATGTGGCTCGAGGCGAAGGCCAACGCCGAATATACCGAACTGTCGGTGAAGCTGGCCAATGAGGCGGCACGGTTCAACGATGTGAATGTGCCCTTCGATGTGCGCCGCAAGCTGAACATCCTGACGCAGGGCATCGTCCTGCCCGCGCCGAACAAGCCGGGGGCTGCGACCGAACTGGCCGAGATCACCACGCGGCTGGACTCGACCTATGCGACCGGCAAGTTCGAATATCAGGGTCGGATGATCACCCTGGATGAGGCCAGCCAGATCCTGGCCGCAAGCCGTGATCCGGCCGAGACCAAGGCGCTTTACGAGGGCTGGCGGACCATCTCGCCGGTCATGGCCGACGACTACACCCGCATGGTCGACATCGCCAATGAGGGCGCGCGCGAGCTGGGCTTTGACGACGTCGGTGCCATGTGGCGCTCGGGTTATGACATGGATCCCGACGCCTTCGCGGCTGAAACCGACCGGTTGTGGTCGCAGGTCCAGCCCTTCTATGAGAACCTGCACTGCTATGTGCGGACGCGGCTGTTCGAGACCTATGGCGCCGATGTGCAGCCTGACTCCGGGCCGATCCGCGCCGACCTGCTGGGCAATATGTGGTCGCAGCAGTGGGGCAATATCTATGACGTCGTGGCGCCAAAGACCGGCGGCACCTCCAGCTATGACATGACCGAATTGCTGGTCGATGCGGGCTATGATGCCGAGAAGATGGTCCGCACGGGTGAGGGTTTCTACACCTCGCTGGGGCTTGCCCCGCTGCCGGATACCTTCTGGGAGCGCAGCCAGATCACCCGGCCCGAAGGCCGCGAGGTGGTGTGCCACGCCTCGGCCTGGGACCTCGACAACCTGGAGGACGTGCGCATCAAGATGTGCACCCAGGTGAATGCCGACGACTTCTACACCGTGCACCACGAGCTGGGGCACAACGTCTATCAGCGCGCCTACAAGGATCAGCCCTTCCTGTTCAAGAACGGGGCAAACGATGGATTCCACGAGGCGATCGGCGACTTTGTCGGCCTGTCGGCGCTGACGCCCACCTATCTGAACCAGATCGGCCTGCTGGATCAGGTGCCGGGCGCGGACGAAGACATCCCCTTCCTGCTGAAGATGGCGCTCGACAAGATCGCCTTCCTGCCGTTCGGCCTGATGGTGGACCGCTGGCGCTGGGATGTATTCTCGGGCGAGACCTCGCCGGAGGAATATAACGACGCCTGGTCGGCCAATATGCTGAAATACCAGGGTCTGGTGCCGCCGGGCGAGCGTCCGGACAATGCCTTCGACCCCGGCGCGAAATACCACATCCCGGGCAATACGCCGTACACCCGCTACTTCCTGGCGCACATCTACCAGTTCCAGTTCCACCGGGCGGCCTGCGAGCAGATCGGCTGGACGGGACCGCTGCATCGCTGTTCAATTTACGGCAATGAGGCGGTCGGTGAGCGCTTTAACGCCATGATGGAGATGGGCCAGTCCCGCCCCTGGCCCGAGGCCATGTATGCGTTTACCGGCCAGCGGACCGGTGACGCCTCGGCCATCGCGGACTATTTCGCGCCGCTGAACGTCTGGCTGACCGAGCAGAACGAGGGCAAGGACTGCGGCTGGTGACCGGCCGCCGTTAACCGGCGTCCTCGACCTTCCCTTAACCGTCCCCTGTGCATGATCGCCAGATGCGTGGGCCTTTGCCTGCGCCACGGAACAAGTGATCGGCATCATGGGCATTCGTGTCTGGACGGAAAGACTGAAGGCATTCTTTGCGGATCGGCGCGGTAATGTTGCGCTGATCTTCGGCCTCAGCCTGCCGGTCATGGTGCTGATGACGGTCGGCGGTGTGGACATCCACCGGGCGTCGACCGTGCGCGTCAATCTGCAGGATGCGCTGGACGCTTCGGCCCTGGCGGCCGCCCGCTCGCCCTATACGGATCCGGCAGACATCCAGCGCGTGGGCATGGATGCGCTCAGGGCCAATCTGACCAACTATCCGAACATCATTCTGCGCGAGGACCGGACCACATTCGTCCTGAACGAGGACCAGGTGGTGGTGGCCGACGGCTCCGTCGATGTGAAGACCCTCGTCGCCAACATTTTCCTGCCGCCCTATGGCCAGTTCATGGACGATTATCTGCCGGTCGGTGCCCATTCCGAGGTCAACCGGTCGTCCAAGAATCTGGAAGTGTCGCTGGTGCTCGACATCACTGGCTCAATGGGTGGCAGCAAGATTCGCGACCTCAAGAGCGCGGCAACCGAACTGGTCACAATGATCGTCCAGGACCTGCAGACGCCCTATTATTCGAAGATGGCCATCGTGCCCTATTCGAACAGCGTCAATCTGGGCAGCTATGCCAACAGTGCCCGTGGCACGCCGACCGGCTCGCTGGACATCACCAATGCGGATTGGGGAGAGGGCTCCTGGAAGTCGATCCGCGACATCACCCGCGCCAGCCCGGGCGTGATCACGGCCAACGGGCACGGCTTCTCGACCGGTGACATTGTCTGGATTGATGACGTCGACGGCATGCACCAGATCAACGACCGCGCCTATCGCGTCGTACGGATCAACAATAACAGCTTCTCGCTGGAGTACTGGAACGGCTGGAGCTGGAGCACTCTCAGGACCCGGTCGTCCGATGGCTACAGCCGCTATGACGACGACGGTCGGGTCCGCAAATGCGTGGAGTCCGACTGTTCGGTGGTGGTGACCACCGCGTCCAACCACGGACTGTCGGACGGCGACACCGTCTACATCGACGATGTTCGCGGCATGACGCAGATCAACAATACGGGCTATGAAATCCGTCGGGTCAGCGCCAATCGCTATTCGATCGGCGTGAATGGCGCCAACTGGAGCGATTATTCGCGCGACGGCCGGTCGTGGTGCGGCAACTATGGCTGTCAGTGGCGGGTATTCCGCAATGCGGTCGGCAGCCTGCGGTGGTTCGAGTCGACCAGCTGCGTCAGCGAGCGAACCGGCGCCCAGGCCTATACCGACGCCACCCCGACATCGGCGGCCCGGGTGGGCTTCGCCTATGCCGGAGCTTCCGGAAACACCTGCCCTGATGCCCGGATCGTGCCGCTGACCAGCGACCGGGCCGGCATCCTGGACATGATCGACGACCTCGAGGTGGTCGGCTCGACTGCAGGCCAGATCGGTGCATCCTGGGGCTGGTATACAGTCTCGCCTAATTTCAACAGCCTGTGGCCGTCCAGCGCGGCCGGGGCCTATGGCGACCCCGACCTGCTCAAGGCCGTGATCATCATGACCGACGGCGAGTTCAACACCCCCTATTGCTCGGGTGTGATCGCCCGGGATGCGGGCTCGGGTTCGGGGAGCGCGGCCGATCACATCTATTGCAATGCCACGAACGGCGACCCGTTCGAGCAGACGCTCGCGACCTGCGCGGCCATGAAGGCCCAGGGTGTGATCGTCTATACCGTCGGCTTCCAGGTGGCGTCGGGCGGCGGGGCCGAGCGGGTCATCCAGAACTGCGCTTCCAGTTCCGCCCACGTCTATCTGCCCGCCAGCGGCGCCGATCTGTCCGAAGCCTTCAAGGCCATTGGTCGCGACATCACCCGGCTGAGAATCTCCAGGTAGCCTGGGCTATCGCTCGCCGCGCGGCGGCTCGCTGCCTGAGCACCGAACCCTTGCGCTATCGCTCGCCGCGCGGCGGCTCGCTGCTTGAGCGCGGGATCAAATCAGCCGGATTTCCTTCAGGCGTTCCGTCAGGAAATCCTCGGCCATGATCGCCTTGCCCTCATAGCGATCCGGGTTGTCGGGCGTGATAGTCGACGGCAGGGTCTCGATTACAAAGTCGGGATTGAAGTGCAGGAAGTAGGGCATCGAGTAGCGCGCGAACCGGCTGCGTTCCGGTGAGGGGTTGATCACCCGGTGGCTGGTCGACGGCAGGACGTGATTGGTCAGCCGCTGCAGCATGTCGCCGATATTGACCACCAGGGCGCCCGGCGGCGGGGCGATGTCCAGCCAGCTGCCGTCCTTTTCCTTGAGCTGCAGGCCGGCTTCCTCGGCCCCCAGCAGCAGGGTGATGACATTGATGTCCTCGTGGGCGCCGGCGCGAACCCCGGCGGGCTCTCCGGTCACGGGCGGATAATGCAACAGGCGCAGCACGCTGTTGCCCAGCTGGACCTTGTCCTCGAAATAGTCGTCGCCGAGGCCGAGGTGGCGGGCAATGGCGCGCAGGATGCGGGCACCGAGCGCATCCATGGCCTCAAACAGGCCATACAGATGGTGGCGGAAGCCCTCGACTTCGGTCGGCCACAGATTGTCCCGCATATATTTGCGATAGGGGTGGCCCTCGGGCAGTTCACGCCCGACGTGCCAGAACTCCTTGAGGTCGACCGCCGCCGCCCCCTTGGCCGCCTCGACGCCGAAGGGAGTCAGGCCGCGCGCGCCCCCGGTGCCCGGCAGGTGATAGGCGCGCTTCACATCTTCCGGAAGGGCGAAGAAGGCCTTGGCGTCCTTGAGCGCGCCGTCGATCACGGCCTGCTCCAGCCCGTGGTCGGCAATGACGGCAAATCCATAGCGCTCGAAGGACCCGCCCAGGGCGTCGGCGAAGGCCTGGAAGTCGCGGTCGTACAGCGACATCGACACGGGGGTGATGCCCCGCGCCGAGAGGTCGGTAGAGGAGGGTGAGGAGACGGGTTCGGCGGTCACGGCATCATCCGGTCAGGCAAAGGGATCAGGAACAGGCTGATACGCCCTGACAGCCCTGGATGGCAAAAGGGTGGCAGCGCCGTTCACACGCGATACAGATTGGAACCTTCACCGTAAGGCTCGCGTTAACCGGGCCTGACGCCCAAGGAACAGGACGAAACTCATGCGCACCAAGATTTTGATGACCGGCGCCGCCATTGCCACCCTTCTGGGGGCTACGGCCTGCACCACCATGGACCCCTACAGTTCGCAGCCGCGCCGCAACAACACCGGGACCGGCGTGATTGCCGGCGCCATCGGCGGCGCGGTCCTGGGGTATCTGACCAACACCTCGGACGGCGAGCAGGGCCGCAAGAACGCCCTGATCGGCGCGGGCGTCGGCGCCCTGGCCGGTGCGGCCGTCGGCCAGTACATGGACCGCCAGCAGCGGGCCATGGAAGAGCAGCTGTCCGGCACGGGCGTGGGCGTTGTCCGTCAGGGCGACAACCTGGTCCTGCGCATGCCGTCGGACGTGACCTTCGCCACCAATCAGTCGAACATCGAACCGCAGTTCGATGCCGTGCTGCAGGACGTGGCCGCTGTGCTGCAACAGTATGACCGCAGCACCGTCGACATCATCGGCCACACCGACTCGACCGGTGGCGACGCCATCAACCAGCCGCTGTCGGAGCGTCGCGCCCTGTCGGTCGCCAACGCCCTGATCCGCAATGGCGTCATGCCCGAGCGTCTCTACATCGAGGGCCGCAGCTCGACCCAGCCGGTGGCGTCGAATGACACCGCCCAGGGCCGCGCCCAGAACCGTCGTGTCGAGATCCTGATCCGTCCGTTCCGCGGCTGATCGGTCGACCCGACCTGACAAGAGAAGGCGGATCCCTCGCGGGGTCCGCCTTTTTTGTCGACTCGCGTTCGGCAAGGCTTGCCCTGCCCCCGCCCGCTGTGCTTTGGCTGGTGCAGGGTTAACCGGGGGTGGCCGTGGGCCCGGACAATCGGGAGTGGCTGGAAGGCGCAAGACTGATCTCGATCGGCGTGGTCGCCGCCGTCGTCTCCGCCGGACTGGTCATCAGCCTCGGACGGGCGCTCATTATGGATGACGCCGACCACCCCGTGGCCCGGGCCGAAATCCTGATCTCCGCCTCGACCCGTTAGGCCCGGCCGATCGAGGTGTAGCGGAAGCCTTTGGCGCGCATGTCCTCGGGCCGATAGATGTTGCGCAGGTCGACGATCACCGGCTGCTTCACCAGCGACTTCAGGCGATCCAGATCCAGAGCCCGGAACGGATCCCATTCCGTAACGATGACCACCACATCGGCGCCCTCGACCGCGTCATAGGGACCATCACGGAAATCGACGCCCTTCAGCAGGGCCTTCGCCTCATGCATGCCCTCCGGGTCGAAGGCGCGCACGGTGGCGCCCGCCGCGACCAGCGCCGGCACCAGATCGAGCGAGGGCGAGTCGCGCATGTCATCGGTATTGGGCTTGAACGTCAGGCCCAGGACCGCGACCGTCTTGCCCGACAGGTCGCCATCCAGCGCCTTTTCGACGCGACCGGCCATGGCCTTCTTGCGCGCGTCATTGACCTCGACCGTGGTCTCGACCAGCCGCACCGGGCTGCCAGCGTCAACGGCCGTGCGAACCAGAGCCAGGGTGTCCTTGGGGAAGCATGAGCCGCCATAGCCCGGGCCGGCGTGCAGGAATTTCGAGCCGATGCGGTTGTCCAGACCGATGCCACGGGCGACCTGCTGCACATCGGCGCCGACGGCCTCGCACAGATCCGCCATCTCGTTGATGAAGGTGATCTTCATCGCGAGGAAGGCGTTGGCGGCGTATTTGATCAGCTCGGACGTGCGGCGGCCCACGAACAGCAGCGGCGATTCATTGAGGTTCAGCGGGCGGTAGAGCTCGCTCATCACCGTCTTGGCCCTGTCGTTGTCGGTGCCGACGACGACGCGGTCGGGGCGTTTGAAATCGCCGATGGCAGCGCCCTCGCGCAGGAACTCGGGGTTCGAGACCACGGCGAATTCGGCGTCGGGGCGACGCTCGCGGATGATACGCTCGATCTCGTCACCGGTGCCGACCGGCACGGTCGACTTGGTGACGACCACGGTAAAGCCGCCGATCAGGTCGGCGATCTCCTCGGCCGCCGCATAGACATAGGACAGATCGGCGTGGCCGTCGCCCCGGCGCGAGGGCGTGCCGACGGCAATGAAGACGGCATCGGCCTCGCGGATGGCCTTTGCCCCGTCGACGGCGAAGAACAGGCGGCCTTCCTCGACATTCTTGGCCACCAGGGTGTCGAGTCCGGGCTCGTAGATGGGCATGATGCCCTGCTCCAGCCGCTCGATCTTGGAGGCGTCCTTGTCGACGCAGGTCACCACATGGCCGAAGTCCGCAAAGCAGGCCCCCGAGACCAGGCCCACATAGCCGGTTCCGATCATCGCCACGCGCATGAGGTGCCCCTTTTCGCTCTACGGAGATTTACGGTCGCCCGCATAGCCCGGCTGTTCGACAAAGAACAGGGGCGGTTGTCATGCCGGACGCGGCTGGGGCGCCTCTGTGGCAACCCCGCGCCGCGGGATCAGGCCGCCTTCTTCTCCGGCGCGAACTTGCCGTAGAAGGTCTCGCCCTTCGCCGCCATGTCGCGCAGCAGCTGCGGCGGGCTGAAGCGGTCGCCGTATTTCGCGGCATAGGCGTCGGCCTGTTCGACGAAGGCCTTCAGCCCGTACTGGTCGATGTAAGTGATCGGACCGCCGGTCCAGGGCGCAAAGCCCCAGGCCAGTATGGCGCCGACGTCGGCCTCGCGCGGATCGTCGATAACGCCCTCTTCCCAGCAGCGGGCCACCTCGACGGCCTGGCGGAACAGCAGGCGACGCTTCTGGTCCTCGACCATTTCGGGCGTCGAGTCGTCGACCTTGACCGGAGCCAGCTCGGCCAGGCCCGACCAGATGACCTTGGGCTTCTGGTCATAGTCGTAGAAGCCCTTGCCGTTCTTGCGGCCATAGCGGCCCAGATCTTCGACCATCTTGCGGACGATCTCGGAGCCCGGCAGCGGCTGATAGGCGTCGCCCAGATCCTCGGCCGTCTGTTTGGCGATCTTGACCGACAGGTCGAGCGCGACGTCGTCGTGCATTTCCAGCGGGCCGCGCGGCATGCCGGTCGAGCGGCCGATGTTGTCGATCAGCACGGGCGAGATGCCCTCTTCCAGCATGGCCATGCCCTCGGCCACATAGGTGCCGAAGCAGCGCGAGGTGTAGAAGCCGCGCCCGTCGTTGACGACGATCGGGGTCTTCCTGATCTTCATGACGTAGTCGAGCGATTTGGCGATGGCCGCCTTGCCGGTCTTCTCGCCGAGGATGATTTCGACCAGCATCATCTTGTCGACCGGCGAGAAGAAGTGGATGCCGATGAATTCTTCGGGGCGCACCGACGCCTCGGCCAGGCCGGTGATCGGCAGGGTCGAGGTGTTGGAGCCGAAGATCGCACCCGGCTCCAGCCGGGCCTCGGCGCGCTTGGTTACATCCGCCTTGATCTCGCGGTTCTCGAACACGGCCTCGATGACCAGGTCCGAGCCCTTGATCAGGTCATAGTCGGTCGTGGCGGTAACCGAGGCCAGGAGGGCGTCATACTTGTCCTGGCTCAGCTGGCCGCGCGACAGGCGCTTCTTCAGAAGGTCCTCGACATGGGCCTTGCCCTTGTCGGCGCTCTCCTGATCGCGGTCGATCAGGATGGTCTCGATGCCGGCCATGGCGTTCACATAGGCAATGCCGGCCCCCATCATGCCGGCGCCCAGCACCGTGACCTTCTTCGGATCGGACTTGGGCACATCGGCGGGACGGAGCGCGCCCTTGTCCAGCTCCTGCTTCGACAGGAACAGGCTGCGGATCATGCCCTGCGCTTGCGGCGTCATCAGTGTCTTGATGAAATAGCGGGTCTCGACGCGCAGGGCCGCGTCCATGGGCAGCTGCACGCCCTCATAGACCGCCTTCATCAGGTTCATGGCCGCGGGATAGTTGCCCCAGGTCTGCTTGCGCAGCATGGCATTGCCGACCAGGAAGTTCTGGATGCCGGCCGGGTGATAGGGGCCACCACCGGGCAGTTTGAAGCCCTTGTCGTCCCACGGCTGGGTGGCCTTGCCGCCGCCCTTCACCCAGGCCTTCGCGGCCTCGACCTCGGTGCCGGCCGGGACGACCTCATGCACGATGCCGGCGCCCCTGGCGTCATTCGGACGGAAGGACTTGCCCTCGGTCATGGCCATCATGGCGGCCTGCACGCCGATCAGGCGCGTCAGGCGCTGGGTGCCGCCGCCGCCGGGGAACAGACCGACCTTGATCTCGGGCAGGCCCAGCTGGATCTTCGGATTGTCGCCGACCACGCGGTAGTGGCAGGCCAGGGTCAGTTCCAGACCGCCGCCCAGCGCCAGACCATTGATGGCCGCCGCCACCGGCTTGCCGCAGGTTTCCAGCGCGCGCAGGGCGCCGTTCAGGCGCCAGCCGGCGTCAAAGGCCGCCTGCAGGTCGGATCCGCCCAGCATGCCCGCGGCCATGTCGCCGAGGTCGGCGCCCGCGCAGAAGCCCGAGCTCTTGCCCGAGGTCAGGACCGCGCCCTTGATGGCGTCGTCGGTTTTCACCCGCTCGACCCATTCGGGTATTTCCTGCATGACCTTGCCGGTCAGGGTGTTCATCGACCGTCCGGGGACGTCGAAGGTGATCAGGGCGATGCCGTCGGCATCAACGTCGATCTTGAAGTTTTCCATGGTCAATCTCTCCCGGATCAAACGCGTTCGATGACGGTGGCGGTGCCCATGCCGCCGCCGATGCACAGGGTGGCCAGCGCCGTGGTCTTGTCCGAGCGTTCCAGCTCGTCCAGCACGGTGCCGAGGATCATGGCCCCGGTGGCGCCCAGCGGGTGGCCCATGGCGATAGCGCCGCCGCAGACGTTGATCTTGTCGTGATCGATATCGAGCGCCTGCATGTAGCGCAGCACCACGGCGGCAAAGGCCTCGTTCAGCTCGAACAGATCGATGTCGGTCGGCTCCATGCCCAGCTTGCCGAGCAGCTTGTTGGTCACGAACTCCGGCCCGGTCAGCATGATCGAGGGTTCCGAGCCGATCGAGGCGGCGCCGACAATGCGGGCGCGCGGCTTGAGGCCCAGCGCCTTGCCAGCCTCCAGCGTGCCGATCAGCACACCGGCCGAGCCGTCGACGATGCCCGAACTGTTGCCCGGGGTGTGAACGTGATTGACGCGCGGAACCTCGGGGTAGCGCTGGTTTATCACTGCGTCGAAGGCCATCTCGCCCATCATGGCGAAAGAGGGGTTGAGGCCGCCCAGGGTCTGCATGTCGGTGTTGGGCCGGATGGTCTCGTCGTGATCGAGGATGGTCAGGCCCAGCTGGTCCTTGACCGGGATGACCGATCCCTTGAAGCGGCCCTCGGCCCATGAGCGAGCGGCGCGCTTGTGGCTCTCGACCGAATAGGCATCGACGTCGGCACGCGAAAAGCCCCATTTGGAGGCGATCATGTCGGCCGAGACGCCCTGGGGCACGAAATAGGTCTTGAAGGCGCTGGTCGGATCGACCGGCCAGGCGCCCCCGTCCGAGCCCATGGGTACCCGGCTCATGGCCTCGATGCCGCCGCCGACGGCCATGTCGGCTTCGCCCGACTTGACCTTGGCCGCCGCCATGTTCACGGCCTCGAGGCCCGAGGCGCAGAAGCGGTTAATCTGGACACCCGCCGTCGTCTCGGCCCAGCCGGCGTTCATCACGGCCGTGCGGGCGATATCGGCCCCCTGTTCGCCGACCGGTGAGACGCAGCCGAGGATGACGTCATCGACCTTCGAGGTATCCAGCCCGTTCCGGTCACGCAGCGCCTCCAGCACCTGGGTGGCCAGCGACAGGGCGGTGATTTCGTGAAGGCTGCCGTCCTTCTTCCCCTTGCCGCGCGGGGTGCGGACGGCGTCGTAGATATAGGCCTCGGTCATCGGCTGTCTCTCTTTTGCTGGCCCTATCACTCGGCCCGCGGGGCCTCGCTACGTGAGGGCGAGTTCGGAATCGAAACGTGGGCGCCAGAAACCCTACGTTTACGTCAACGTCAAGTAACAATGCGGCGACGGCCCGGCCCGAACCGACCGGTGACCGCCGCCGTGGAGTGTCCTCAGGGGCGGTAGAGGCGAACCAGCTTGCCGTTCGACTCATCGGTGATGGCCCAGACCGCGCCGTCGGGTCCGACCGCCACATCGCGGATGCGGTCGCCCAGATCGGTCAGCAGGCGCTCCTCGCCGACCACACGACCGTCCTCGATCACCAGACGGGCGATGTGCTTTTCCTTGAGCGCCGCGACCAGCAGATTCCCCTGCCAGCTCGGGAACATGGCCCCGTCGTAAAGCGCCATGCCGCCGGGCGCGATCACGGGGTCCCAGTAGTAGACCGGCTGTTCGGTACCCTCTTTCTGCGTGATGCCCTCATTGATCTCGCCGCCGCGGTATTCGATGCCATAGGCGACTTCGGGCCAGCCGTAGTTCAGGCCGGCCTGATCGAGGTTGACCTCATCCCCGCCGCGGGTCCCATGCTCGACCGTCCAGACGGCGCCGTCAGCGCCGATGGCGATCCCCTGGACATTGCGGTGACCCAGCGACCAGATTTCCGGCAGGGCTCCATCCTGTCCGACATAGGGATTGTCGGCCGGCACCGATCCATCGGCATTGATGCGAATGGTCTTGCCCATATGCGAACCCAGATCCTGGGCCTGGGGCCGCATGGGGGCGTCCGAGCGCTCGCCGAGAGTGATGAACAGTTTGCCGTCGGGCGCAAAGGCCAGCGACGAGCCATAGTGTTTGTCGCCGTCATACGTGGGCAGGGCGCGGAAGATCACCTCGACGCCGGTAACCCGCGTGCCGTCCTCCGACAGCATCCCGCGCGCCACGGAGGTGGCATTGCCGCCGTCCCGCGGCTCGGCATAGCTCCAGTAGATCATGCGATCATTGGCGAAGTCCGGACCCGTAACGACGTCCAGCAGGCCGCCCTGTCCCCGGGCATCGACGTCGGGCAGGCCGGTGACCGGCTGACCCACCTGACCGTCAGCGGTGATGATCCGCAGGCGTCCCGGGCGTTCGGTCACCAGCCAGTTGCCGTCGGGCAACAGGGCCAGTCCCCAGGGCTCGACCAGACCTTCGGCCACCACCGTATGGCTCAGCTGGCCTTCGGTGACGACGCCGGGGGCGCGGGTCTGATTTTCGAAGGCCGGCCGCTGGTCCGGAGCATTGGCGGGACGCGTCTCGACCGGATCACCCGGCTCAGCCGGGCTGGCCCCAACCGATCCCGTCACATTGCAGGCCGCCATCAGGACAGCGAGCGAGGCGGCGGCCATGAAACGACCGGCGTGCGAGGCCTTGCGGCGGAGGGGGGCGGAAGCGAGCATGTCAGGTCCTGGGTCAGAGCGTAAACGAGGCGTCACCTTATACGTTCGCGACCGGCCGCCGTTCCGAAAAGGAGACGCTTGAACCCGGCGCGCCGGGCCTATATAGCGACGCGTCTCGCGAAGGCCGACCCCTTGGCCCCGCGACCCGGTGACCCGGGGCTGGATAGCTCAGCTGGTTAGAGCGGTGGATTCATAACCCACAGGTCGGCGGTTCAAGTCCGCCTCCAGCCACCATCTCCTGCACGCAGGATGGATCAGAGACCGCTACAGGTCTGACGCACGCGCATCGCCATCTGACGGTCGCCTTCCTCAAGGGCCATGGCGCGCGCCTCCCGGCAACGGCCCAGATCGACCAGGGCGCCAACCCGATAGGCCAGATCGACCCGGTCGGCCCCGTGCTGGTCCACCAGCGACTGCTCGCTGAGGGCTGCATCTCTACGGGCGCTCTCGCTTTCATATCGAAACAGATACTGCTCCTGGGTCAGGCGCCCCGCGGGCCTGCCGAGGCGACCCGAGGACGAGCCCCACATCTGAGTCGGTTGGCCGTTCCCGGTGCCCCCCGTGCCGCCTGTGCTCTGGGCCGAGGCCGCATCGGCCATGACCAGTGCAGCCAACCCCGCAAATCCCGCCACCAAGTACCGCATCTGCATATCAGCCTCCCATTCTCCCAGCGGAAATGGGAACACCCGTACGGGCACATTTGCAACCTCTGCCATTCGCCCGACGTTCTGGACGGATCATCTATCCGGAAGGGACCAGACCATGATCAAACGCACTCTGACGATCGTCGCCGCTGCCTCGACCCTCGCCTTTGGCATGGCCGCCTGCACCGAGACCGAGCAGCGAGAGACCGAAGCCAATGCCGAACAGGCCGGTGACGCCATTGGTGACGCCGCGGCCGAAGCCGGCGAAGTGATCGAGTCCGGCGCCATGGCCGCCGCCAATGCGGTCGAGGAAGGCGCGGGCAACCTCGCCAGTGAACTCGAGGAAAATCAGGCTGAAGCCGCTGCTAAAGGCCGCGAAGGCGCGGTCAACCCGGCCACCGGCGAGCGCGTCCAGTAAGTCTCAGGATTCCGCGAGAAGGGCGTCGACGAGGGCCCGCGCCTCGGCACTGGCCCAGTCGGCCTCGCCCGCAAAGGTCGCGCGGATACGCCCCTGACGGTCCAGCAGGATCGTCTGGGGCATCTTGCCCGATTCCGGGAACAGGAATGGCAGGCGGAAGCTCTTGTCCGAATAGAAGGGCAGGGGCTCGTGCACATCGAGGAAGCTCTTGGCATCGGCGATGGCGTCGTCGGTGGAATCGACATTGATCGGCAGAACCAGCAGGTCGGTGCCCTCATAGGCCGAGGCCAGGGTGGCCAGCGTCGGCATCTCCGTCCGGCACGGGGCGCACCACATGGCCCACAGATTGACCACCACCACCTTGCCACGGAAGTCCGTAAAGTTGGCGGCCTCGCCCTCACGATCGACAAATCCGTAGTCAGGGGCGGGCACGAGGTCGACCGGCGCGGACAGGCGGGTCAGCGGCCCCTTGGCATAGACGGACAGCTCGCTCTGTGGCGCATCGTCCGCGCCAGCAGCGGCCTCGCCTTTGGACCCCGGGGCAATATGGGGATATAGCAGCACGCCACCGGCGACCAGGGCGACCAGAACCGCCGCACCGATGGCCAGAGCCGTCTTCACCGAACCCTTGATATCCGAGCCTAACGCCATGTCCCGGCCTACATCTCCTGACGCCGCTTCCCCCGCTTCCGGAGCGACTTCGGAAAAGACCCTATGGGGTGGACGCTTTTCCGCCAAGCCTGATGCGGTGATGCAGGCCATCAATGTGTCGATCGGCGTCGATCAGCGCCTGTGGCCACAGGATCTGGCGGGATCGCGCGCCCATTGTCGCATGCTGGCGGAGCGCAAGATCATCTCGACCGAGGCGGCAGAGGCGATCCTGGGCGGGCTGGACACCATCGAGGCCGAGATCAGGGACGGCAGCTTCCCGTTCCGCGATCAGTACGAAGACATCCACATGAACGTCGAGGCGCGGCTGGCCGAACTGATCGGCGAGGCCTCGGGCCGTCTGCACACGGCGCGCAGCCGTAACGACCAGGTGGCGACCGACTTTCGCCTGTGGGTGCGCGACGCCTGCGACCATACCGCGGGTCAACTGAAGGCGCTGCAGTCGGCCCTGCTGGACAAGGCCGAGGCCCATGCCGGGGACCTGATGCCGGGCTTCACCCATCTGCAACCCGCTCAGCCGGTGACCCTTGGCCACCATCTGATGGCCTATGTCGAGATGTTCGGGCGGGACGGCTCGCGCTTTGCCGACGCCCGGGCGCGGATGAATGAATGCCCGCTGGGGGCCGCGGCACTGGCGGGATCACCCTTCCCGATCGACCGTGACATGACCGCCGAAGCCCTCGGCTTTGACCGGCCCATGGCCAATTCGCTGGACGCCGTATCGGACCGCGACTTCGCGCTGGAGAGCCTGGCCGCCGCCGGCATCTGCGCCGGACACCTGTCGCGGCTGGCCGAGGAGATCGTCATCTGGATGACGCCGCAGTTCGGCTTTGTCACCCTGCCCGATCATCTGACCACCGGCTCGTCAATCATGCCGCAGAAACGCAATCCCGATGCCGCCGAACTGGTGCGCGCCAAGACGGGCCGGATCATGGGCTCGCTGGTCGCCCTGTCGACAGTCATGAAAGGACTGCCGCTGGCCTATTCCAAGGACATGCAGGAGGACAAACCGCCGGTGTTCGAGGCCTTCGACGCTCTCGACCTGGCGCTCACCGCCATGACCGCCATGGTCGCAGCCCTGACGCCGGACACGGAACGCATGCGCGCGGCGGCGGGCTCGGGCTTTTCCACCGCGACCGATCTGGCCGACTGGGTGGTGCGCGAACTGGACCTGCCCTTCCGTCAGGCGCACCACATTACCGGCGCGGCGGTCAAGCGGGCCGAGGCCCTGGGCGTGGACCTGGCGCAACTGCCGCTGGACGAACTGACGGCGATCGAGCCCGGAATCACCTCCGAGGTTTACAAGGTGCTGTCACCTGAGGCTTCCTGTGACAGTCGTCGCAGCTATGGCGGCACGGCGCCGGAGCAGGTCCGCGCGCGCATCGCCGAATGGAAGACGCGACTGTCATGACCGTTTCGAACCGCATTGCCATTCTGGGGCTGGCCGGCCTGATGCTGGCCGGGACCGCCGCCTGCGGCCGGATGGCCGATCTGGACGCCCCGCCCGAGCGTCGTACTGAACGCGGCATGCGTGACGCCGGCGCGCCGAATCTGGATGAACCGGCGACGGTCAATCGTCCCTCGACCCAGCAACCGATCGACGGCGGGCCCAGTAATCCCTATTCGGGCAGCGGAAGCCCGCGTTCCTGACCGCCTGAGGTCGCCCTCCTCCCCGAGACGACGTGGACCATTTCCAGCACATCGACGGCGCCCTCCATGCCGAGGGCGTGCCGCTGGCCGACATTGCTGACACCGTCGGCACGCCGGCCTATGTCTATTCCACCGCCACCCTGAGCCGGCACTATCAGGTGTTCCGCGAGGCCTTGCAGGCGCAGGGGCCCACACTCGGCCGGTCGCTGATCGCTTTTGCCGTCAAGGCCAACAGCAATCTGTCGGTGCTCGCCACCCTGGGTCGACTGGGCGCAGGGGCCGACACTGTGTCCGAAGGCGAGATCCGACGGGCGCTGGCGGCCGGTATTCCCGCCGACCGCATTATCTTTTCCGGCGTGGGCAAGACCGACGCGGAGCTCACCTTTGCCCTGCAGGCAGGCGTGCGCCAGATCAATGTCGAGTCCGGCCCGGAGCTGGACCGACTGGAACGTGTGGCCGAAGCCACGGGCCCCCGCCCTGACATCGCCATCCGCGTGAACCCGGGCGTCGGCGCAGGGGGCCATGCCAAGATCACAACCGGCGGCGGGGGCGACAAGTTCGGAGTGCCGGTCGAGGAGGCCCTGTCCCTCTATGCCCGTGCGGCCGCGAACGGACGGGTACGGCCCGTCGGCCTCGCCTGCCACATCGGCAGCCAGATTCTGGACCTTACGCCCCTGCGTGATGCCTTCGGCGTGCTGGCGGACATGACCCGCCGGCTGCGCGCCGACGGCCATGCGGTCCGGGTCCTGGACCTCGGCGGCGGCCTGGGCGTGCCCTATGAGCCGGGGCTGACCCCGCCCGACCCGGCGACCTATGCGGCGATGGTCGGCGAGGCGATGGCGGGTCTCGACGTGGACACGATCTTCGAGCCCGGGCGCCTGCTGGTCGCCAATGCCGGAGTGCTGCTGTCCCGGGTCATCCATGTGAACACGCGGCCGGACGGACGGCGCTTTCTGGTGCTCGACGCGGCCATGAACGACCTGATGCGCCCGGCGCTCTATGATGCCTTCCACCCGCTGATGCCGGTGACGGATCAGGGCCGAGCCGAGGGCCGCTACGACGTCGTCGGCCCGGTCTGCGAGACGGGCGACACCTTTGCCCGAGACCGGCTGCTGCCTGAACTGGAAGCGGGCGACCTGGTCGCCTTCAAAGGCGCAGGAGCTTACGGCGCCGCCATGGCCAGCGAATACAACAGCCGCCCGCTGGTGCCCGAGGTGCTGGTGGACGGTAACCGGTTTGCTGTGGTCCGGCCCCGCCCGGACTATGCGGCCATGCTGGCGCGCGAGACCGTCGCGCCCTGGCTCGCCGACTGAGCCTCAGTCCAGGGTGCAGATGTCGGGCAGGCCGCGCCAGGCGCCGGCGTGGTCCAGGCCATAGCCGACCAGAAAGCGGTTCGGGGCCTCCCAGCCGACAAAGTCCGGTTCGGGCGCACGCGGCAGGGGCCAGGGCTTGCGGGCAAAGACGGCGGTGAGAACTTCGGCGGCACCTGCCTCGCGCACCAGCCGCACCGATTCCGCCAGCGACAGGCCGGTGTCGAACACATCATCAAGGATCAGAACCTTGCGGCCCTCGACCGACCGCTGCAGCGGGGCCCGCACCTCAATCCGTCCCTTGCTCTCCTTGCCGTCGCCGTAGGACGCCAGCCACAGGGCATCGAAGCGCAGATGGCGGTCCTGACGGGCCAGGGCCCGGGTCAAATCGGCGGCAAACCACAGCCCGCCGGTCAGCAGCACCACGGCCACGGTCTCGTCGTCCACATGGGGGGCGATGCGCTGCGCCAGATCCTCGACCACGGCGGCCACGCCGGCCTGATCGAGCAGGACGGACGGAGCGGGACGGTCAGAGGACGGATCGGCCATGCGGGGCCGATAGCGCCTAATGGGCGGCGCTGTCGAGCGGAACGGCCGCAACGGGCGTCAGTTCGTGTGGCGTATCTGATGACAGGGCCCGGGCCGGCCGCAGCGCCGGAGGCTCCGGGGCGACCAATTCCAGCGCCACCGTGGCCGGTTGGGTCGACGCCTCCCCCTCCGGATCGACTGGCGGGGAGGGCTCAGCGGTCGTGTCTTCCCGCGCGGGAGCACGCTGGACCGGGACCGGGACAGCCGGAGCGTCGAGAACGAAGTCGACCCCGACCCCGGTGGCCTTGCCCCCCGGATCAGCGAGAACCACGGCAAAGCCTGAAACCTGACCGGGCAGCACGGGAGCACCATCCGTGCGGACCACCGCATGGGCGATCTCGGCGCCGTGATCATCCAGCAGGGCCACACGCACGGCGGGCGCGACGATTTCGCGGTCCCGAACATTGCGAAGCGCGCCCGAGACCATGACCTTGTCCGGGGTTTCAGGCAGGGCGCGGGCCCCGACGGCCTCGAACTCCAGCCCGGTGACATTCACGGGCATGCCGACGGCGGCATAAGCCACCGCCGTGCGCGGAAGGATATCGACCACCTCGACCCGGAACAGCCACGCCCCGGCGAGGAGGCCCAGAAAGATGCTGGCCACGCCGGCCCAGACCGCCCCGTGCATGGCGGCGCGGCGAGTACGGCGGGCGGTTTCGGCGCGGGCGCGGTAGGCCTTGGGCAGTTCGGGGGCCGGGGTTTCCGCCAGGCTCTCGCGCGCCGGGGCCGAAGTCTCAGCCGGTGCCGGAACGGTCGTCGTCGGCACAGCCTCGGCTTCCAGCTCGAGCGGCTCTTCCGGCATCGCGTGCCAGCTGTGGGCGCAGGACTGGCAGCGCACGGTACGCCCCCGGTCTCCCAGCGCGGTATCGGGCACGAAATAGCTGGTGGCGCAGGCAGGGCAGGTCAGTATCATGGACGGTGACCGCAAGGCATGAGGCGTCGCACCTCCGGAAGCGACCCCGCGCCCCGTTGACCCCTGTCCCGGCTTCCCTGACCTGTATTCGATGTGACCCGCACGATCGCCGCCTCTGACCTGTCCAGCCCGACCGATGGCCCCCGAGGCGAAGCCGGCTGGCCGGTGCGCCTGAGAGGCGTGACGTTCGGCCACGCCGGACACCCCGACCTGTTGCGGGGTATCGATCTCACTGTGACGACGGGCTCTTTCAACTTCCTTACCGGGCGGTCCGGAGCGGGCAAGAGTCTGCTGATCGGGATGATCGCCGGGCTGGTCCGTCCGGACGCCGGTGAAGTGGTCCTGTTCGGCCAGGACCGGGCGCAGTTGCGCGGACGTGAAGCCCTGGCGCTGCGGCGCCGGATCGGACTGATTGCGCAGGAGGATCCGCTACTGGCGCACCTGAACGTCTCCGACAGCCTGGCCGTGACCTTGCGTGTCACCGGTGAGGCCCCCCGGAGGCGCGAGGCGGACCTGGCCGCCATGCTCGACTTCGTCGGCCTGTCCGACATGGCGGAGCGCACGGCGGGGACACTGTCACGGGCCGAGCGGCGTCTGGTGGCGCTGGCGCGGGCCATGATGACCGGTCCGGAGCTGATCCTGGCGGACGAGCCGCTGGCCGGACTGGATGCCGCCTCGGCCAAACGGATACTGGGCCTGCTGCGCACCCTGAACCGGCAGGGGGCGACCGTGATCATGACCCGCGACGAGGGGCCGGGCCATGAGGCCCGCAAGGGCGACCGGCGGCTGCACCTCGAGGCCGGTCGGCTGGTCGAGCCGGAGCGCACGCGATGAGGCGCCCTGCCCTGCTGATCGGCCCGGACCTGTGGCCCGACGGAGGCGCGACCCGGCGGCTGGGGCTGGTGGTGCTGACCGTGCTGAGCCTGCTGACGGCGCTGACCCTGCTGGCCCACATCGGCGCCAGCCGGGCGGCCGACGACTGGGCCAGTACTTTGAGCCGCGAAGCCACCGCTCTCATCCGTCCCCGGGCCGACGAGAGCGGGGCGACCGCCGCTGCCCGCGCCGCCGAAGCCCTCGCCGGGGTGCGCGGCGTGCGTGAGGCCGTGGCGCTGGAGCGGGCCGAGGCCGAGGCCCTGCTGCGCCCCTGGCTGGGCGAGGCGGATCTGGCCACCCTGCCCCTGCCGCAGCTGGTGCGTCTGAGACTGGACCCGGCCGAGCCCGCCAGCGCCGTCAGCCTGAACCGGGCGCTGGCCGAGGCCGGGGTCGACGGCAGGGTCGACGACCACAGCCTTTGGCGCGAGGACTTCACCGCCGCCGCGCGCGGGGTGCGCGACCTGACGCTGCTGGCCGTGCTGGTCGCCGCCCTGCTGACCGCCACCGCCATCGTGCTGAGTGCGCGACAGGCGGTCGAAAGCCGGGCCACCGCGCTTCAGGCCTTGCGGACAGCGGGTGCCGACGACGCGAGCCTGACCTTCCTCGCCCAATGGCATCTGGGACAGGACGCAGCGCTGGCCGGAGCGGTGGGAGCGGGTCTGGCCCTGCTGACCGGACTGGGGCTGGCGCTGGTACCCCTGACCGGGACGCTCGGCCGGGTCTTTCCCCTGATCCTGACCGACCTGGTGTGGCTGGCGCCCTTGCCCCTGGTGACAGCGGTCGTGGCCGTGGTCGCCGCGCGGCTGTCGGTCCGTCTGTGGCTTGGCAGGCTGCGGACCGGGGGCTAGTTAAGCATGATGCGCTTTCTGGCCCTCCTTGGCATTCTCGCTCTCGTCTGGCTGGTCGGGCTGTTTGCCTTTGCCGACCGGGTGCGGAGCTATACGCCGGCGGAGGATCCCGCCCGCGCAGACGGTATCGTCGCCCTGACCGGTCCGTCTTCGGAGCGGGTCGATGCCGCCGTCCGTCTGCTGGAGAACGGCAAGGGCGATCGGCTGCTGATCTCGGGCGTCAACCGTCAGGTGCAGAAGGCCGAGCTAAAGGCCGTGACCCCCGGCTCGACCCGGCTGTTCGCCTGCTGCGTCGACCTGGGGTTCGAGGCCGAGAACACCATGGGGAACGCTCAGGAGATCGGCCGCTGGGCCCGGGCCAACGGCTATGACAGCCTGATCGTGGTGACCTCGGACTATCACATGCCGCGCAGCCTGGTGGAGATCCGCAGCGCCCTGCCCGGGGTCGAGCTGACCCCCTATGCCGTCAAGACGCCCGCGCTGGACGACCGCGGCTGGTGGCGGGCGGCGGTCACGGCACGGCGTATGACACTGGAATATATGAAATATCTGACTGTCATGGTGCGCGAGGGCGTGCGGCGCATCAGCGGCGATCGCTCGGCCGACGCCGTGCAGGGCGTGGCCGAGGAAGCCGCCAAGAAGGCCCGCGAGTGACGACGCTGCGGTCCCTGATCTTTGTCGCCTGGCTGTATCTGTCGATGGCGATCTTTGCCCTGTCCCTCTCGCCTGTGCTGCTGTTCGGGCGGGCCCCTTCGATGGTGGTGATCCGCATGTGGGCGGCCTTTGTGCTGTTCGGCCTGCGGTGGATCTGCGGGGTCAAGGTCGAGGTGCGCGGGCTGGAGCACCGGCCCTCGGGCCCCGCCCTGATCGCCGGCAAGCACCAGGGCATGCTGGATGTGATTGCCCCTTTCACCTTCCTTCCCGACCCCTGCTACGTCATGAAGAAGGAGCTGATGGTCCTGCCCTTCTTCGGCTGGTTCGCGGCGCGGACCAATATGATCGCCATCGACCGCTCGGCCCATTCCGCGGCGCTGAAGGGCATGGTCCGGCAGGCCCGCGCGCGCCGTGACGAAGGCCGACAGGTGCTGATCTTCCCCGAGGGCACCCGCACCGCGCCCGGCGCCGCCCCCGACTACAAGCCCGGGATCGCCGCCCTGTACCGCGACCTGGACTGCCCTTGCGTGCCCATGGCGACCAATGCCGGCCTGCACTGGCCAGCGCATGGCTTTCGCCGGACGCCGGGCACCGTGGTCTATGAGTTCCTGCCCCCCATTCCGCCCGGGCTGAAGCGGGCCGGGTTCATGGCGCGGCTCGAGACCGAGCTGGAAGCCGCCTCCACCGCCCTGCTCGACTGAACCCTCCGGCCTGCGGGTTGTTGTCCTCCCTGGGCAAGCCACCGAGGGAGAGCGCGATGGACTGGATGGAGATGCTGTTTCAGGGCTGGAGCGGGCTGGCGCGCACGGCCGTGGTGGCGGTGCTGGCCTATCTGGCGCTGGTGCTGTTCCTGCGGCTGTCGGGCAAGCGGACCCTGTCCAAGCTGAACGCCTTTGACCTGGTGGTCACCGTGGCGCTGGGGTCGACGCTGGCGACCATCCTGCTCAACGCGGACGTGGCGCTGGCCGAGGGCGTACTGGCCTTCGCCTGCCTGATCGGGCTGCAGTATCTCGTCACCTGGTCGTCGATCCGGTGGGGATGGGTGAAGCGGGGCGTGCGGGCCGAGCCGACGGTGCTGGTCCGCGGCGGGGCGCCCGTGACCGAGGCCCTGCGCCGCGAGCGGGTCACCGAGGACGAGGCCCTGACCGCCGTCCGGGAGGCCGGAGGGCGGACCCTGGCCGAGGCCGAGGTGGTCATCCTGGAAAGCGACGGCTCGCTGACGGCCATTCTGGCGCGGGGCTAGCGCGAGGCGTCGCCCCCCTCGCTCTCGGCCCGCCGCCAGGGCCAGCGGCCCCCGATCTCCATCTCCAGCGAGACGCTGACGAAGGTGCGGATGCCGACGATAAGGGCCAGCAGGCCGACGCTCTCGAACGACAGGGGGGCGGTGATGGTGGCGATGATGTCGGCGCCGACCAGCAACTCCAGCCCCAGCAGGATGCCGCGGCCCAGATTGGCCCGCAGCCGGTCATAGGCGTCGCGCCCGTCGTGCCGGCGCCAGAGATCCCGGGCGAACAGGACGAGGGCGACCAGCACCCCGAGCAGGATGGCGAGCACGCCGGCGATCTCGAGCAGGCGCGCCGCCGCGCCGATCCAGGGCAGTTGGGGCAGGTCCATGCAAGCCAAATGGTCGGGAGGGCCCGTCGGTTCAGTCGCGCGCCTCCCTCGGCTTCAGTTCGGCGATCAGGGTGCCGGCGGGTGGGGGGAGCAGCAGGTCGGCGGCCGGGCGGCGGTCGAACAGCCAGTCCGCCAGCGCCCCGGCCGGCAGGGGCAGCACCCCGCGCGTGTGATAGGGGGCGACGTCCGGCCCCGGCTCGGCCGTCAGCAGCGAGAAGGCGTCGGGCTGACCCTCCGCCCCGGCCCGCCAGACCGCCGCCAGCATCAGGGGCCGGCCGTCGGCCGCCGACAGCCGCCAGCGCGTCTTGGGATAGCGGTCGCCGGTGAATTCGTAAAAGCCCGAGGCCGGCACCAGACAGCGGCCGCCGCGCGGCCCGTTGCCGAGGGTCCGCCCCTCGGAGCGGTAGTTGATGACCGGCCCGCCCTTGCGGCCCGCCGGCGGCGGAAAGCCGAAGCGCTGGTTGGCAAGGCGGGTGGTTGCGGCCCCCTCCCCCACCGTGGCCAGGATGACCGGGGCGAGGTTGGTGGGGCGGACCTCGTCGCGCGGCTCGAGGTTGGGCAGGCCGCCCGGCAGGTCGAGCGGGGCCTCCGCCTCCTTCAGCAGACGGACCAGTTCGGTAATGCTGAAGCGGGCTTCGTAGGAGGCGCACATGGCCTAGCCCCCCGCCCGTTTGGCCACGACCACCGCCCGGTCAAGCGCCTGGAGGAAGTTGGAGCGATCGCGCGCCGAAAACGGCGGCGGGCCCGAGGTCTCGACCCCCATGCCGCGCAGGTGCTCGCCGATCGAGCGTCCGGCCAGGGCCGATCCGATCGAGTCGGGGGTGAAGGCCGTGCCGTTGGGCCGGAGCGCCTGGGCCCCGGCCTTGAGACAGCGGTCGGCCAGCGGGATGTCAGACGTCACCACAATATCGCCCGGGCCCGCCCGCTCGGCGATCCAGTCATCGGCCACATCGGGCCCCGCATCGACCACCACCTGTTCGATGAAGGGCGCGCGGCGCGTGTTGATCCAGCCGTTCGACACCACGATGGCCCGGAACCCCACCCGCTCGGCCACGCGGAAACACTCGTCCTTCACGGGGCAGGCGTCGGCGTCGATGAAGAGGGTGTGCATGGGTTCTGAGTGGCGAGTGGCGAGGGGTGAGTGGCGAGAAAGACCCGTCTGAATAGTCTGAATGGTCTGAAATCGGGATCGGGCGGGGGGAATTCAGACGGTGAAAAAGTACCGTCTGAAGAGTCTGAATGGTCTGAATCGGTCCGGGTGGGTGGAGCGAGGTCCGGCAGCCTAACACGGCCGGGAGGTGTGCTGATAAGATTGGGGGGAGCCGAGGGGGAGAGGCGCGGCATGAGCGGGGACCTGGATCAATGACCGCCGGGGGTCTGACACCGCGCGGCCGGTCGTTGCGCCAGCGCAGCGGCATGGTGGAGGACCGGATCTGGGCGCGGCTTCGCGGTGGGGCGGTCGATGGATGGAAGGTCCGGCGTCAGCATCCGGTCGGGCCCTATGTGGTCGACTTTGCGTGTATGCCCCTGCGGCTGGTCATCGAGATCGACGGCGGGGTGCATGGACGCGATGACGTTGTCCTGAGGGATCACCTCCGTCAGCAGGCCATCGAGGCGCTGGGCTGGACCGTGGTCCGGTTCACCAACGATCAGGTGCTGGCCGAACCGGCGCGCATCGACGCGGCAATCCGCGAGCAGGCGATGGCGCTGGGGCTGTAGCCCCCTCTCCCGATGGGAGAGGGCTTGAGGCTCGCAGAGCGGAGCGATGCGCCAGCCGACCCAAAGGGCGGCGCGAAGCGTCAAAGGGTGGGGGGGCCGGTGGTGCGCTCCCTCTCCCGTTGGGAGAGGGCTTGAGCGCCCGCACGCGAAGCGGGCGGCTTGCGCGAAAGGGTGAGGGGCGCTGCCTGAAGTCGGCGTGAGCCGTGGCACCGGCACTGCGACGGCTCACGCCGAAGGAGACCACCGACCCTCATCCGACCGCTTCGCGGCCACCTTCTCCCATCGGGAGAAGGGTCGGAGGGGTGAGGCCCGCTGCGCCGCCCTCCACCCCGACGACAGCGCGGCCTACACCGCCTGCAAACAGGCCTGGACGGATGCCGTGGCGGCGGAGGCGGTGGGGGGATGACCGCGTTTGACGTAGGGCGCGGTTAGGTCTCCTCTTGGCTTGAGGGAGGCTCGAATGAAGATCAGCAGAGAACGACGCGAGCGGTGGGAGCGCCTGACGAAGAACGACGCATTCAACCAGTGGCTCCGGCCACAGGTGACGGCACCCGATGGATCGCTGGACGTCGAGGCCCTGCACGCCATCGCGCTGCAGTACGGTATCGACCGGCGTGAGCAGTACGCGCACCTGAACCCCGGCCAGGTCCGAATGAACCTCGGCAATATGCTGAGGAAGGCCGTGCCGCCGGAGGAATACGAGGCCGATCCCCGGAAGGATCAGCCGCTCGCCGTGGCCGCCCTATCAGGTCCGACCGAGCCGCCGAGTGAGGAACCGCCACTGGCCCGCGCGTCGATCCGGGAACTTCTGACCCTGCATGCCGAGGTGATGGAGGAACTGCGGCGGCGCGAGGTGGTGCGCACCTCGAACAGTCCCGTGGGCGACTATGCCGAACTGCTCTTCTCCACCGCCTTCGGGTGGACGCTGGAGAATTCGTCGGCGGCCGGGCACGACGCCACGGACAAGGACGGCGCGCGCTATCAGATCAAGAGCCGCCGTCTGACGGCCCACAACGGCTCACGGCAATTGAGCTATTTGCGTGGTCTGCCGGAGAAGAAGTTCGATTACCTCGCCGCCGTGCTGTTCGACGGTAGGTATCAGGTCCAGCGAGCCATCATCCTTCCGCACGAGGGGCTCGAGGCGCGTTGCCGGTACAGCAAGCATGCGAACGGATGGCTGCTGCGATTGGAAGACAGTTGCTGGGATATGGCCGGCGCGCGGGATGTAACGAACGAGGTCAGGGCGGCGGCAGAAGCCATCTGACCGTGGACCCGCTTAAGTTAAGCAGCGCTTCTAAGCCGCGATCTTTGTCAGGAAGAAAATGCCACCCTCCACGCGGACGCGGAGGGCACGCAATGTGCTCAGGCTGTACTTTCCCGCCTCACCATGTGTTGCGCTGTTGAACACGCTGAAAAGCTCGACGACATTCGTCATGTCCTGATCGACAAAATTTGTCATGGCCTCCGATTCCAAACCGGATTTCGAAAGAAGATACTCGATCTTCGCCCTGCGCGTCGGCTTGCCCTGAGGTGTTTTCGCGCAGTTCGGCACCGTCTGCTCGACCGCTGCGTCAGGAGCCTTCGTGTCGAGGATGATTGTGATAATCTCTCGCGCGCTCGTGCAGAAATGGCGCGCCGCATCTGGGTTGCGAGGGCTGAGTGCGAAAAGCGCGCCTTTCCAACGATGATCCAAGTCTTCCGAAATGGACAGAAGCTCGTCGCGGATTTCAGTTTCAGTCTGCTCGCCTTCATCCGCAACGTCATCCGCGCCGGAGAGCGCATTGGCGAGAGATAGACTGTTCGCATTCTCTCTTGCGACCAATTCACCAGCCAGAAATTCTTCCCGGTCATTTCCAAACTCGCCGTAGTGCCTTTGCACGGCATCGTACGACTCATTCAATCGAACTGAAGCAGTTCGGACCGTCTGGTAGGTTGGGCTGGCGACATTATTCGATAGTCGAGTCAGTTCCTGGCGGACCCTACGACGGTTAGCCTCGACCTTGGCATTATGCGCTCGAACCGCCCTATTGTGGCTATCGATCGCAGCCTTCTGCTTTTGGTGATTCTGCCTAGACTCGCGATTGTAACGATCGATATCGCGGTTAATTTCATTAATGGATTGCCGAACCTTGTCGTTATGGCGACGAACTTCTCGATTGTAGTTGTCGATCGCAGCTTTTTGCTTCCGTTGCGCTTCGCGCATCATGCTCTGCAACTGTGAAGGCGTGACCCGGCGTACCATGTATGTGCCCCTTAAGTTCACGATCAGTTCTAACAAAGTGAGGCGGTTCTATCAATCGCCGTTTTTCTAATGCACCCGCGCCTTGCCGATCTCCAGCCCGTCGGCCCCGGCTGACACGGCGATCACCGACCCGTCGTCGATCTCACCCGCCAGCAGCTTCGTCGCGATCGGGTCGACCAGTTCCTTCTGGATGACGCGCTTGAGCGGCCGGGCGCCATAGACCGGGTCGTAGCCCTTGTCGGCGAGCCAGGCGGCGGCGGTGTCGTCGAGGGCGAGGGTCAGGCGGCGGTCGGCCAGCAGTTTTTCGAAGCGCTGCAGCTGGATGCGGACGATGCCGCCCATCTGTTCGCGGCCGAGGCGCTGGAACAGGACGATTTCGTCGATGCGGTTCAGGAACTCGGGCCGGAAGTGGGCGCGGACGGCCTCCATGACCACGGGGCGCACGGCCTCGACGTCCTCGCCCTCGGCCTGATGCGACAGGGCCTCGGAGCCGAGATTGGAGGTCATGATGATCAATGTGTTCTTGAAGTCGATGGTGCGGCCCTGGCTGTCGGTGAGGCGGCCATCGTCCAGCACCTGGAGCAGGACGTTGAAGACGTCGGGGTGGGCCTTTTCCACCTCGTCGAACAGCACGACCTGATAGGGGCGGCGGCGAACGGCCTCGGTCAGGGCCCCGCCCTCGTCATAGCCGACATAGCCGGGAGGGGCCCCGATCAGGCGGCTGACGGCGTGTTTCTCCATATATTCCGACATGTCGATGCGGGTGATGGCGGCCTCGTCATCGAACAGGAATTCGGCCAGCGCCTTGGTCAGCTCGGTCTTGCCGACGCCGGTGGGGCCGAGGAACAGGAAGGAGCCGAGCGGGCGGTTGGGGTCGTTGAGGCCGGCGCGGGCGCGGCGGACGGCATCGGAGACGGCGGCCAGGGCCTCGTCCTGGCCGACCACGCGGCGGGCCAGGGCGTCTTCCATGGCGAGCAGTTTTTCGCGTTCGCCCTCGAGCATCTTTTCGACGGGCACGCCGGTCCAGCGGCTGACGACGGCGGCGATCTGTTCGGCGTCGACGACCTCGGGGGTGAGGGGGCCGGCCTTATCGGCCTCATTGGCCTCGGCCTCTTCCAGCTGGCGCTCTATCTGGGGGATCTGGCCATAGGCGATCTCGGAGGCGCGGCCCAGGTCGCCGTTCCGCTGGGCGGTAGCCAGTTCGGCGCGCAGGCGGTCCAGCGTCTCGCGCAGCTGGGCGGACTGGCCGACCTTTTCCTTTTCGGCCTTCCAGCGATTGGTGAGGTCATCGGACTCGGCCTGGAGTCCGTCGATTTCAGACTCCAGTTTCTCCAGCCGGGTTTTTGAGCCGGTGTCGGTTTCCTTTTTCAGGGCCTCGCGCTCGATCTTGAGCTGGACCAGGCGGCGGTCAATCTCGTCCAGCGCCTCGGGCTTGGAGTCGACGGCCATGCGGACGCGCGACGCGGCCTCATCGACCAGATCGATGGCCTTGTCCGGCAGGAAGCGGTCGGTGATGTAGCGGTTCGACAGGGTGGCGGCCGCGACGATGGCGCTGTCGGAAATGCGCACGCCGTGGTGGACCTCATACTTCTCCTTGAGGCCGCGCAGGATGGAGACGGTGTCCTCGACCGAGGGCTCCTCGACGAAGACGGGCTGGAAGCGGCGGGCGAGGGCGGCGTCCTTCTCCACGTGCTTGCGGTATTCATCCAGCGTGGTGGCGCCGACGCAGTGCAGCTCGCCGCGGGCCAGCGCGGGCTTCAGCAGGTTGGAGGCGTCCATGGCGCCGTCGCCCTTTCCGGCGCCGACCAGGGTGTGCATTTCGTCGATGAAGAGGACGATCTGGCCCTCGGCGGCGCCGACCTCGTTCAGCACGGCCTTGAGCCGCTCCTCGAACTCGCCGCGGTATTTGGCGCCGGCGATCAGGGCGCCCATGTCGAGGGCGAGGACCTTCTTGTCCTTGAGCGATTCCGGCACGTCGCCGTTGACGATGCGCAGCGCGAGGCCCTCGACGATGGCGGTCTTGCCGACGCCGGGCTCGCCGATCAGGACGGGGTTGTTCTTGGTGCGGCGGGCCAGGACCTGGATGGTGCGGCGGATCTCCTCGTCCCGGCCGATGACCGGGTCGACCTTGCCGTCGCGGGCGGCCTGGGTCAGGTCGCGGGCATAGCGTTTCAGGGCGTCATAGGCGTCCTCGGCCCCGGCGCTGTCGGCAGTCTGGCCCTTACGCAGCTCGGTGATGGCGGCCTCGAGCGCATCCGGCGTGGCGCCGACCGAGCCGAGCACGGTCGCGGCCACGCCGCCGTCTTTCGCAATGGCCGACAGCAGGCGCTCGGTCGTGACGAACTGGTCGCCGGCCTTTTTGGCGGAGACCTCGGCGGTGGCGAAGACGCGGGCGGTGTCGCCGTCCAGATACAGCTGGCCCGAGCCGCCCGAGACCTGGGCGCGCTTTGACAGGGCGGTTTCGACGGCGCGCTCGGCCTTGGCCGCATCGCCGCCGGCGGCCGTGATCAGATTGCGGGCGAGGCCGTCGCGCTCCTCGAGCAGCACCTTGAGCAGGTGCTCGGGCGCGAACTGCTGATGCCGGCGGGCCAGCGCCAGCGACTGGGCGGCCTGGACGGCGGATTTGGCGCGGTCGGAGTAGAGGTCGAGATTCATCTGTGGTCATCCCCTTCAGAGGCGGATTGCGACGGGATGCGCCCTTGCAGTCAAGCGACGCGGCCCGCTCAAGCCAGAAGTGGGCGCACGGGGCATCGGCTGCAAGGGCTTCACAAAGCAGTTGATGCGGCGAACAAAAAGTGAACATGTGGCGCGTCAGGGGACGGGGCCGGCCCGACCTGTAGGGCGCGAAGGGCATCATGGGGCAGGCGTTTGATGATCAGCCCCGTTCGTGGGGGCCGCTGTTTTCCGGCCTACCCCGACGTGAGGGGCCGGACCACACCGCCCTGCTCGACTTTCTGGAGCAGAACCGCGCCCGGGCGCTGGCCGCCCTGCCCTGGGCGGCGGCCGAGATCGCCGGCAATGAGGGGTTCGAGACCATGCTGGCCCTGGTCGGGACGCGCGGCGGGCGCCGGGTGTATGTGTCTGCCGATCCGGACCGGTGCGCGGGCGCGCTCGGCGTGTCGGTCGGCCCGCGCACCCATCGGCGGATGCTGGAGGGGGCCGTGGGGTCGGGCCTGATCGAGGTGCCCTCCGCCTGGGGGGTGTTCGTCGCCTTGCGCGGACTGGCGATCGAGGAGGCCCTGCGGGCGGGCGCGACCGACGCCTCTGTTGCGCAGGAATTCGGGGTGACGACACGGGCCCTGCGCAAGCGTCGGGCGCGAACCCGAGGTTGGTGAGGAACGGTTCCGCATACACGTTTTAGGTGCATTGATCTCAACCTGTGATCCTCAACAGAGAGGAACACACCATGCCCAGCACTGATGACCTGTGGTCGATGTACGGCCACCAGATCCTGAAATTCGCCGCCCCCGACTTTGACCCGACCAAGCAGCAGTTCTCGATGGCCTCATCGACGCTGTCGCTGGACCTGGGCAACCCGGACCCGGCCGTGGTCAACGGCTACATCTACAATCTGGGCAATACCATCCCGGCGCCCAGCCCCTGCTATGCGCCCGGCAGCGGCCTGTTCACGGCCTATCAGCGGTTCCTGGACGCGATCGACCTGCACGGCGACACCAATCCCAACCTGGACTCGCAGATCAATATCGCCGCCGCCAACATGAATGCCGCCCAGACCAATTTCCAGAACGTGCAGGGCCAGGCCATCGCGGCATGGACGGCCTACAAGGCCGTGGTGCCGGGCATTTCGTTCTCTGACTATGTGACCCAGCAGTATCTGACCTACGGTCAGGCCAAGAACGCGCTGGATGCCACCACCTCGGCCTGGCAGCAGCTGATGACCCAGAAGTACGGGCAGGGCTATGAGATCATCGCCAATGCCCGCAACCGGCTGAGCCCGACCGGCGGCGCGGCCGACATCCTGTCGGCGAACAGCTACAATATGGCGGTCAAGACGGGCTCGGCGGCGCCGGCCGGCTCTGCGCCCGTGCTGCCCGGCAGCACGCCGCCCCCGGCCCCCAGCGCCCTGATCCCCAGCTATGATCCGGCCTTTGCGCTGCAGAGCTTCACCTCGGTCTATCAGCAATGGCAGGCCAACAGCGCCAGCAAGGCGCCGCCGGCCGCGTCGGTGGTCATGAACGGATCCAGCGCAGCCCAGGGCTTCGAGAACATGGGCTGGAGCAGCGAGAGCGCCGGCCTGTTCTCGTACGGCTTCTTCGACGTGTGGGGCGAGACGTCTTCCTCGCAGGACACCCAGACCAGTTTCGCCATGGACAGCAGCTTCAGCATGACGATCGACTTCGTCGGACTGAACACCTTTACCATCGCGCCGGGCGGCTGGTTCGACCTGGGACTGGTGCAGAGCTTCCGCAACCAGCTCCTGCCCGGCTCGCCGGACCTGTTCTCGCCCGCCGGGGCGCTCGCGCGGATTCCGTACCAGGCGGTGATCGGCTTCCAGCCCAAAATCACCCTGTCGATGTCGAAGGAGAATTTCTCGACCTTCGCCTCGCAGTTCCAGTCGCAGACCACCGCCGGCTTCGGCTTCGGCCCGTTCGTCGTGGGGGAAACGCACTCCTCGACCTATGCCGACAAGTCGAGCGCGTCGTTCGACGCGGAGAGCGCCACCGTGACCATCGCCCCGCCGCCGTCCACCGTGCCCGTTTTGCTGGGTGTGATCAGCACCCGGCTGGACGACCAGGCCTGACCCCTGACCGGGCCGAGGCGGGCCGCGCCAGCGTGGCCCGCCGGAGCCCTCCCTTATCGAGGAACTCTCATGCCCATCACCGTAGTCCAGGGCGGCCCCATCCCGAATGGCGTCGTCTTCAACGCAGCCCAGAACACCGACGCCCGAACCGCCATCGCCAACGTCAACCTGCCCGATGTATGGCGCGGGGGGCGGACCATCTCCAACACGGCGCTCGTACGGGTCGACAGCCAGGGCAATGACGCCAACGGCCGCGCCAATCTGCAGGCCCAGTTGAACGGCGTCGGCGGCGCCAGCACCATCGCCCATGTGCTGGTCGATGCCAGCGTCGGCGCCGTGTCGGGCCAGGCCCAGGCGGCCCAGGCTCTCTACGCCATCCGTCAGATCCGGGGCGCCCTGCAGAACAGTCTGTCGAGCGGGACGACCTTTTATGTGACCGGCACGCCGCAGTAGGCCAGGCTGCCAGCAAGGGCGACGGCATCACAGCGGTGCCGTCGCCCTTGCGCGCTTTCAGCCCCTCGGGGATGAGACTAGGGTCAAGCTTCAATGAGCCCGGCCCCTCCCCTGTTCTCGCTGTTCGAGCCGACCGTGATCCTGCCGTTTCTGGTGGCGGTGGCGCTGGTCGAGCTGACGCCCGGGCCGAACATGGGCTGGCTGGCCCTGATCGCGGCGGGACGGGGCCGAACGGCGGCGCTGGCGGCGGTAGCCGGGGTGACGCTGGGGCTGGCCGCGTGGATGCTGGCGGCGGTGGCGGGCGTCAGTGCGCTGGTGCTCCAGTGGCCGTGGCTGTTCCAGATCATCCGCTGGGCCGGGGTGCTGTATCTGGTCTGGCTGGCGTGGGAGGCGTGGCGGGGGCCGGGCACCGGTCCGGCAGACGGCGGCGAGGGCTCGCGCCGAACCCTGTTCCTCAAGGGGCTGTTGGCCAATCTGCTCAATCCCAAGGCGGCGGTCTTCTACACCGCCCTGCTGCCGACCTTCATCCGGCCCGGGGCGGGATCGACGGTTGCGCAGGCGCTGACGCTGGGCGGGCTGCATCTGGCGGTGGCGACCACCATCCACGCCGCAATCGTGGTGACGGCGGCGGGCGCCGGCGGGCCGGTCCTGCGGCGGCTGGAAGGGCGGACCGCGGGGGCGGTGATGGGCGGCGGCATCCTGTTGGTCGCGCTCTGGATGGCGTGGGTAACGCGATAGGGGAGACGCACTAGGGCCGCGGATCCAGCAGCAGGCCCGAGACGGTGGCGGCCAGCAGGCGGTCGGCCAGCGGCAGGCGGGCCAGCTTGCCCAGCACATGGTCGCGCACCCAGGGCAGCAGCCGGCCGTCGGCCTGATAGAAGGGGGTGAAGCCGAGGCTGAGCGCCTGATAGAGGCGGATGTGCCAGCGGCGCGCGGCGGCATAGGCGGCGAGCGCCTGATCCAGATCGGCATGGTCGCCCAGCGCCTGCGACAGGGCGAAGGCGTCCAGCAGGCCCATGTTCACCCCCTGCCCCAGATGGGGGCTGGCCGAATGAGCGGCGTCGCCGATCACCGCCAGCCGGTCGGCGACCGGGCGGCCCAGGGTGTGGTGGCCATAGCGGGCGAGGGTCAGCTGGTCCGGGTCGGTCAGGCTGTCGAGCACCGGCGTGACCTCGGGCCAGAGGGTCCGCACCTCGGCCTTCCAGACCTCGAGGCCCGCCGTGCGCCAATCGTCATAAGAGGTGGTCTTGAGGCTCCAGAAGAAGGTGGCGAGCGGCTGCATGGCGTCCGGGCGGCGACCCACGGGCAGGACGCCGATCATCTTGGCCGCGCCGCGATAGACCTGCTCCAGCGCATGGGGATCGAAGGGCGCGCCCGGCCAGGGGACGGCGGCCCACAGCGCGCCATAGGACAGCGCGTGCCGCCGGGCGCCGAGCGATGCGGCGATAGCGGAACGGGCGCCCGAGGCGTCGATGACCAGATCGAAGGCGGGGCCGGTGCGGCCGGCGGCATCGGTCATGCGGCCCGCATTGGCTGCCTCGATCTCTCGCCCCGTCTCGACCGTCACCCCGGCGGCGAGGGCGGCGCGATGCAGCACATGAAACAGGGTGGCGCGGTGGACACCCAGCGCGCGGCGGGGCCGCGACAGGACCGCATAGCCGACGTCGAGGACGATCCGCCCGCGCCGGGCCTCTCGCCCGAACAGACGGTCGATAGGCTGGGCGAGAGCCTCGACCTCACCCGTCAGCCCCATGGCGTCGAGCACCGCCAGCCCGGTCGGTTGCAGCATGAAGCCGGCACCCACGGGCGCGGCCTGATCGAAGCGCTCATGGACGACGACACGATGCCCGGCGCGCGCCAACAGGGTCGCGACCGCCAGCCCCGCCGGCCCGGCCCCCACCACGGCGATGTCGAGTGTGCGTGTCATCGGACTCTCCCCGTCCCGCCTTGCCACAAAGTAAGGGGGTTGAGGAACCGGATGCCAACGGTCACGCTGGTCTCCCATGTTCAAGTCAAGAATGAACCCGCGCGTCTTCTGGGGCGCCAGCCTGATCATCGGCCTGTTGCTGGCGGCCGCCCTGCTGGCACCGGGCGCCTCGGACTATGCCTTTGGCCACGCCCAGGCCTGGGTGATCGACACCTTTGGCTGGTTCTATGTGGCGTCGGTGGCCGGGTTCCTGATGGTGGTTCTGGTGCTGGCCATGGGGCCGACGGGACGGCTGAAGCTGGGCCCCGACGAGGCCGAGCCCGATTTTCCCTATCTGTCGTGGCTGGCCATGCTGTTCGCTGCCGGTATGGGCATCGGCCTGATGTATTTCGCTGTGGCGGAGCCGGTCCAGCACTATGCCGCCCCGCCGGACGCCGCGCCCGGGACCTTTGCCGCCGCGCGAGAGGGGATGGTCATCACCTTCATCCACTGGGGCGTGCATGCCTGGGCCATCTATGCTGTGGTCGGGCTGAGCCTCGCCTATTTCGCCCACCGGAAGGGCCTGCCGCTAACGTTGCGGTCAGGGCTGCACCCGCTGCTTGGGCGGCGGATCAACGGCCCGATCGGCGACGCGGTGGACATCTTTGCCATCTGCGGGACGCTGTTCGGGATCGCCACCTCGCTGGGGCTGGGCGTGGCCCAGATAAACAGCGGGCTGAACTATCTGACCGGCCTGCCGTCCAGCCCGTGGGTGCAGGTGGGGCTGATCGCACTCGTCATGGGGGCCGCGACCCTATCGGTGCTGACCGGTCTGGACCGGGGTGTGCGGCGACTGTCCGAACTGAATCTGGTGATCGCCGTCGGGCTGATGCTGTTCGTTCTGGTGGCGGGGCCGACCGGATTCCTGCTGAAGGCGCTGGTGCAGAATTTCGGCCTGTATCTGGACCACTTCTTCGAGCGGACCTTCAACCTCTATGCCTATGAGCCGCGTGGCTGGATGGCCAGCTGGACGCTGTTCTACTGGGCGTGGTGGATCGCCTGGTCGCCGTTCGTCGGCATGTTCATTGCCCGCATCTCGCGCGGGCGGACGGTGCGCGAGTTCGCCATGGGGGTGCTGCTGGTGCCGACGGGCTTCACCTTTTTGTGGATGACGGTGTTCGGCAATACGGCCATCGCCATCGACATGGGGACGGCCGCGGGCGCGATCACCCAGGCGGTGCAGACGGACCTGTCGACGGCCCTGTTCCGGTTCCTGGAGTATCTGCCGGGCACGGCGATCACCTCGACACTGGCGGTGCTGCTGGTGGCGGTCTTCTTTGTCACCAGTGCGGACTCGGGCTCACTGGTGATCGACACGATCGCCTCGGGCGGGGCGGACGAGACCCCGCGCTGGCAGAGGGTCTACTGGTGCTCGCTGGAAGGTCTAGCCGCCGCGCTGTTGCTGCTGGCCGGCGGTCTGGGCGCCTTGCAGGCGGCGACCTTGGTGGCGGCCTTGCCGTTTGCGGTGATCATGATCCTGTTGAGTGTGGGGCTGTCACGACAGATGTTCGCCGACGCTGCCGGGCGCGAGATCGAGACCGAGACGCCGCCCTTGGGCGAACAGGTCAAACGCATCCTGTCGCCCGCCCGCCGCAAGGACATCGACCGCCAGATCGAACGGCACGGCCTGCCCGCTATGGAGGCAGTAGCTGCCGCCCTGACCGCCGAGGGGGTGGAAACCGCCGAGGTCGTGCCATCCGACACCGGGGCCGATCTGGTCGTGCACCATCCGGGCTGGACGGATTTCCGCTGGTCCCTGATGGCCACATCGCGCGCCCTGCCCGCCTTTTCCGCGCTGAACGCGCCGGAAGGTCGGCGGGCCAGCGAATGGCGCCTGACCGGGCGCGGGCAGGACGGGCGCCGGCATGACCTGACTGGCTTTACCCGAACCCAGATCGAGGCCGCCATCCTGGAGCAGCTGGAGCGGTGGCGGCGGGGCTAGCGAAGGCGGCCGCAGGGGGCTAGCGTTCGCGCGATTGTCCAAGGAGTGCCCCATGAGCCTGTCCCTGTCGCGCCGGTCGGCGCTGTTCGCCGGTGCGGGGGCTGCGGCCCTGCCGATGAAGGCCTGGGCGCAGGAGGCCGCCCATGACCATTCGGAGCTGGCGGCCGCGGTCGATGCCTATGTGATCCGCTGCATGGCGGCCTTTCCGGATCAGCCGGCGCTGGGGATGGCGCTGGTCAAGGACGGCGAGGCGATCCTGACGCGCGGCTATGGCGTCAAGGCCATGGACCGGCCGGGGCGGGCGGACCAGCACACCCTGTTCGCCATCGCGTCGAACACCAAGAACGTCACGGCCTCGGCGCTGGCCATCATGGTCGACGAGGGCAAGGTGAAGTGGGACGAGCCGGTGCGGACCTATCTGCCCGGCTTTACCCTGTCGGACCCGTTCATCGGCGAGCGGATCACGGTCCGCGATACGCTGAGCCACCGGGCGGGCTTCGGACTGGGGGCCGGGGACCTGCTGTTCTGGCCGAACAGCGACCGGACGCGGGCCGAGGTGATGGCGGCCATCCCCTATGTGCCGATCGAAGACCAGTTCCGGGCGCGGTACCATTACTGCAATTTGATGTTCGTGGTGGCGGGCGAGGTGCTGGCCGCGGCCTCGGGCATGGCGTGGGAGGACTTTGTCCAGACGCGGATTCTCGACCGGGTGGGCATGTCCGAGACCGTGCCGATGGCGACGCTGGCCGACCCCGCGAAATCGGCCCTGCCGCATGGCCGGATCGGACCTCCGTTGCGCTATCAGGGCGAGATGCAGAGGATCGCCGACAGTATCGCGGAAGTCTGGAACTGGGATTCGGCGGCGGCTGCGGGCGGCATCTGTTCCACACCGCATGACTGGGCGAAATGGATCGCGGTGCGGCTGGCCGACGGCAAGCTGCCTGACGGGACACAGCTGTTCTCCGAAGCCTCGGCGCGTGAGATGGTCCGGCCGAACATCATCAGTTCGTCCTCGCCCGGGCCGACGGCCGAGTTGCCGGGAAGGTCGATCGCCTCGACCTACGCCATGGGGCTGGCGGTACAGGACTATCGCGGCGAGCGGCTGATCAGTCATGGCGGCGGCTCGCCGGGCGGGATTTCCGCGACCGTGCTGTTGCCCGGCCGGAATGCCGGCTTTGCCATCTTCTCGAACGCCGAGGAGAGTTATCTGCTCAGGGCGCTGCGCAGCGGCATCGCCGACATCGTCATGGACAAGACCGGATTCGACTGGATTGCCGACAGCCAGACCTATCTGGCGCAATCGACGGAGCGGTCGCTGGCTGCCGCTGTCGAGATCGGCGCGAAGCAGGCGGCGGGGGCTGCGCCCTCCCTGCCGCTGTCGGCCTATGCCGGGACCTGGCGTGACCCCTGGTACGGCGACATCGTCATCGCGCGGCGTGACGGGGGGCTGTGGCTGAGCTTCACGCACAATCCGGCGCTGCAGGGGCTGCTGGAGCCCTATGACGGCGAGACCTTCCGCACCCGCTTCCCGGACAAGCGGGAGGAGGACGCGTTTGTCACCTTCGAGCTGGAGGATGGTCTGCCGGTGCGGGCCACGGTCAAGGGCGTCAGCCCCGACATCGACTTCAGCTATGACTATCAGGACCTGAGGCTGACCAAGGTCTGAGTCCGAAAACCGCGAGACATGTGCGGAGGTCCGGGGCAGAGTTCGCGGCATGGAGACCCCGCCCCCCCTGTCGGCCGAAGCCTGTTACCGCGTCGTCGTTGCTCGCGACGCGCGGTTCGACGGGCGCTTCCACACCTGTGTGAAGACGACGGGTATCTATTGCCGTCCGGTGTGTCCGGCGCGGACGCCGCTGTTCGGCAATGTCGAGTTTGTCGCCAGCGCCGCCGAGGCCGAGGCGAAAGGCTATCGCCCGTGCCTGCGCTGCCGGCCCGAGACGGCACCGGACTATTCCGCCTGGCGGGGCGAAGTCACGACCGGCGGGGCCTGGCGCGGGACCGCCAATACCGTCAGCCGGGCGCTGCAGATGATCGATGAAGGCGCGCTGGATGAGGGCGGGCTGGAGCTCCTGTGTGATCGGCTGGGTGTGGGCGAGCGGCACCTGAGGCGGCTGTTCGGTGCGCATCTGGGCGCCTCGCCGGTGGCGGTGGCCCAGACCCGGCGGGTGCGGCTGGCCAAGGCGCTGCTGCACCAGACGCGCCTGCCGATGGCCGAGGTAGCCATGGCCTCGGGGTTCGGCAGTGTGCGGCGCTTCAACGAGACCTTTCAGGCCCTCTATGACCGGCCGCCGTCGGCGCTAAGGCGCGGGGCGGATGAGGAGGCCGGGGCGGGGGTCGAGCTGTCGCTGAGCTGGCGGCCGCCGTATGAGCTTGATGCCCTGCTGGCGGCGCTGGCCGCGCGGGGCGATACGGTCGAGGGCGGCATCTGGTCGCGTGAACTGGACCGCGACGAGGACGGCACCGCCGGACGGGTCGAGGCGAGAGCGGGCCGGGGACATGCCCTGCAGGTCGGGGTCGAGGCGGACCGGCTGGAGGCCCTGCCCCGGGTGCTGGCGCGGGTGCGGCGGGTGTTCGACCTGGGCCATGATCCCGAAGCGCTGATGCGGGACCTGGGCAAGGATCCGGTCCTGGGCCCGAGGGTCGCCGCGCAGCCCGGACTGCGCCTGCCGGGGCCGTGGGTGCTGGACGACGGGGCCGTGGCGCCCGCCGACCGCTGGCCCCATCCGGAGACCGAAGCGCTCGCCGAAGGATGGCGCCCCTGGCGGGCCTATGCGGCCCTGTATCTGACGATCGACGAGGAGAGACCCGATGCGAAACGCGCCTGAACTATGGCTGGACCGGGTGGACGCACTGCTCGGCCAGATGCTGGTCGTCACCGATGCGAAGGGCGTGGTCCATGCGCTGGACTTTGCCGACTATGAGCCGCGCATGCGCCGGTTGATGCGGCTGCGGCATGGGGTCACCGACCTGTCGGAAGGCGGGCAGACCGGACCGGTGCGGGCGGCGCTGGCGGAGTATTTCGCAGGAGACGCCACGGCCCTGGACGACCTGCCCATCGAGACGGGCGGCACGGAATTCCAGAGGTCGGTGTGGCAGGCCCTGCGCGCCATTCCGCATGGCCAGACCCGCACCTATGGCCAGCTGGCCGAGACCATCGGCCGCCCGACCGCCGTGCGGGCCGTGGGGCTGGCCAATGGCGCCAATGCCATCGCGGTGATCGTGCCCTGCCACCGGGTGATCGGCCGCGACGGCACCCTGACCGGCTATGCCGGCGGGCTGGAGCGGAAGCAGTGGCTGCTGGAACTGGAGCGCGGCGGACGCGGACGGTATCGCTTGCGTTCGGCGGCCGAAGGACTATGTTCATACTGACTTATGCTAAGACTGAGCATAAGGAGGGCGGCCGGGGCGATCCCGCCGTCCTGTTTCGGGCCTCATATTTGCTCAAATTGAGCAAAAGGAGAGTGAGATGGCAGACGGCGCATTCGGACTGAGCCCGGCGACAGAGGCGGCCACGGCGGCTATCTGGCCCAAGGTGCGCGATCATGTGACGCCGCTGGAGTGGCCGGCGCAGGCCGAGTTGATCGTCGAGATCAACCGGCTGAAGCGCGAGCGCAACGCCGTCATCCTGGCCCACAACTATATGACGCCGGACATCTTCCATGGCGTGGGGGACTATGTCGGCGACAGCCTGGGGCTGGCCAAGGAGGCCGCGAAGTCGAAGGCGAAGGTGATCGTCCAGGCCGGCGTGCACTTCATGGCCGAGACCTCCAAGATCCTGAGCCCGGACAAGACGGTGCTGATCCCCGACCTCAGGGCCGGATGCTCGCTGGCGGCCTCGATCACCGGAGCGGATGTGCGCCTCATCAAGGCGCGCTATCCGGGCCTGCCGGTCGTGACCTATGTGAACACCACGGCCGATGTGAAGGCCGAGACCGACATCTGCTGCACCAGCGCCAATGCGGTGCAGGTGGTCGAGTGGGCGGCCAAGGAATGGGGCGTGGACCGGGTCATCCTGATCCCCGACGAATTCCTGGCGCGGAACGTCGCGGCCCAGACGTCGGTGGGCATCATCGCCTGGAAGGGCCGGTGCGAGGTGCACGAGCGCTTCACCGCCGATGACATCGCAGAGATGCGCGCGGCGTATCCGGGCGCCGAAATCCTGGCCCACCCGGAATGCCCGGAAGATGTGCTGGCGGCGTCCGACTTTGCCGGATCGACCGCCGCCATGAGCGACTATGTCACCCAACGGAAGCCGAAGCAGGTGGTGATGATCACCGAATGCTCCATGGCCTCGAACGTGGCGGCGGACTCTCCGGACACCCGCTTCATCGGCCCGTGCAACCTGTGCCCGCACATGAAGCGCATCACGCTGGAGAACATCCGCGATTGCCTGGTGAACATGCAGTTCGAGGTGACCGTGCCCGAGGCGCTGATCGAACCGGCCCGCCGAGCGGTCCAGCGGATGGTCGACCTTCCCCCGCCCGAGAAGCCCGCGCGCTATGATCTGGTGCGGGCCCGCCACCACGTCGATGTGGAGCTGATCTGATGTACTATGTAGCCCCGACCCGGGTGGTGGCGAATATCGAGCGCGCACCGTGAAACTGATGACGCTGCTTGCATTGTGGCTGGGCGTGACGCAGCCCACATTGCGGAAATGAGCGACACCCTGCCCCCGACCCGTCCACCCCGCCCTGGCCCCAATGCCGGACCTTGGGGATCCGTGCCGGGCACCCGCGCACAGTCGCCCGAGGTGCGCGTTGCCACGGCCCCCGAGGACAAGGGTCAGGGGCTGGTCTGGGCGGTGCTGTCGACCGTGCTGCTGGGCGGCTTCATCTGGTGGATCAGCGGCAGCTGGGTGATCGCGGTCGCCGCGATCGTCGGCCTGTTCGTGCACGAATACGGCCATGTGCTGGCGATGAACCGGCTGGGGATGGGCCCGGCCAAGGTCTATATCATCCCCTTCCTCGGCGGACTGGCCCGCGGGCAACGGATGCCGACGAGCGAGTGGCACGGGGTGCTGGTGTCGCTGGCGGGCCCGGCGTTTGGCCTGCTGGCCGCCCTGCCCTTCTTCGCCCTCTATTTCGGAACCGGTGAGACGATGTGGCTGAGCGGGGTGTTCGCGATCGGCATCATCAATCTGGTCAATCTGGCACCGGCCCCGCCGCTGGACGGCTCCAAGGCACTGGGCCCGGTGCTGGCTCGCATCCACCCCATGGTGGAATACGGCGTCATGATCGCCATCGGGGCGCTGGTGGTGTGGTGGGGCGTGTCGAACGGCAGCTTCATCTTTGCCGCCTTTCTCGCCATCGCCCTGATCGGTCATCTCAAGCGGGGCCAGTGGCGCCCCGAGGGTCGGCAGCTGAACTGGCGCGAGGCGGGCTATAGCGTCGGCCTGTTTGGCGTCACGGCGGGCGCCTGTCTGGGTGTGACGGCTGCGGCTTTCCTGGTCCCGACCGGGGGCGACGTCGAGGGCGCGCTCGACATGGTCGGTCGATTCCTGTCGATCGGTCGATGAAGACGGTTCGCCATCACGGCCCGCTGATCATCGGCGGCGGGCTGGCCGGCCTGTCGGCCGCGCTGGAGGCAGCCCCCGCCCCGGTGCTGGTGGCCACGCCCGCAACCCTGCTGGAGGCCTGCGCCTCGGCCTGGGCGCAGGGGGGGATGGCCGCTGCGCTGGCGGAGGATGACACCTCGGGTCTGCACGCAGACGATACGGTCGCGGCCGGGGCCGGACTGGTCGAGCCGGAGCGGGCACAGGCCCTGACCGATGCGGCGCGCGAGACGATCGCGTGGCTGGACCGGCTGGGCGCTCCTTTCGACCGGGAGGCGGACGGTCATTACCACCTGAGCCGGGAAGCCGCCCATTCCCGGGCGCGGGTGGCGCGGGTCGGGGGCGATGGCGCGGGGCGGGCCATCCTGTCAGCACTGGTCACGGCGGTCCGGGCCAGTGCCCATATCACATTGTGGGAAGACGCCCGGCTGACCGGACTGGTCCGGGACGCGGCGGGCCGGTTGTGCGGCGCGATCCTGACACGCGGAGAGCGTCGCGTGAGGGTGATGGCCCCGGCGGTCATTCTGGCGACCGGCGGGATCGGTGGCCTGTACGGTCGGACCACGACGCCGGGCGGGTTGCAGGGCGCAGGTATGGCGCTGGCCTGGCAGGCCGGGGCCGAGATCCTGGATCCCGAGTTTGTGCAATTCCATCCGACCGCCATCCGCCTGACGACGGCGGGGCCGGACAGCGAACTGGTGTCGCCCCTGCCGCTGGCGACCGAGGCCCTGCGGGGCGAAGGGGCGCGGCTGGTCGACCGTGAGGGGCGTTATCTGCTCGGCGAGGCCGGCAGTGCCGATCTGGCCCCGCGCGATCAGGTGGCGCGCGCGGTTCATGCCGCCGAAATGGACGGCCGAGGCGCTTTTCTGGACGCGACCCGGGCCATCGGCACAGCCTTTCCCACGGCGTTTCCGGCGGTCTATGCCGCCTGTATGCGCATGGGGCTGGACCCGCGCAGCCAGCCGATCCCGGTCGTGCCTGCCGCCCACTATCACATGGGCGGGATCGCCGCCGATACCGACGGCCGCACGGCGGTCGAGGGCCTTTATGCCGTGGGCGAATGCGCGGCCACGGGCGTGCATGGGGCGAACCGACTGGCGTCCAACTCCCTGCTGGAAGCCGCCGCCTTTGGCCGGAGAGCCGGTCGGGTGGCACGGAGCGAGACCCTGCCCGGGCCCTCGCCGCTGGTCGAGATCACGGGAACGGACCTGCCCGGGATCGAGCTGAGGCGGCTGCGCGACCTGATGGACCGCCATGTTGGGGTGGTGCGTGACGCTGAGGGACTTTCGGCCGCCCTGGCCGAGCTTGCGGAGATCGAGGTGCGGTACCCGGACGCTCTGCCTGTCATCGCGGCGACCTTGGTGGTCCGGGCAGCGCTGGCTCGCGAGGAGAGCCGGGGGGGCCACTATCGCGCTGATTATCCCGAAACCCTCGCCCGGGCGCGGCACAGCCGGATGGTGCGCGACGCGGCCGAGGTTCCCCGGCCGCTGCTGGCCGCAGAATGAAGGACGTGACGCCCATGGTCCCTGCCCTCCCCGACCTGTTGATCGAGCCGATCATTCGCGCCGCGCTGGCCGAGGATCTGGGGCGGGCAGGCGATGTGACGGCGGCGGCCTGCATCCCCGAAGGCGCACGGATGAAGGCGGTATTTGCCGCCCGCAAGGACGGGGTCATGGCTGGCGGCGCCTGCGCGCGACTGGCGCTGCTCGCGCTGGATGCCGGAGCCAGGGTCGAGGCGCAGGTGGCCGACGGTCAGACCTTTGCCGCAGGCGATGCCCTGATCGTCGTTGAGGGTCGGGCGCGGGCCGTTCTGGGAGCTGAACGCACCGCCCTGAACCTGCTGGGGCGGCTGTGCGGCATCGCCACCCAGACCCAGGCCTATGTGCAGGCGGTCGAGGGCACGGGCGCGCGGATCGCGGATACGCGCAAGACCACGCCCGGCCTGCGCGCGCTGGAAAAGCATGCGGTGGCCTGCGGCGGGGGGATCAACCACCGGTTTGGGCTGGATGACGCCATCCTGATCAAGGACAACCATGTCGCTGTCTGTGGCGGTGTGGCCGAGGCCGTGCGGCGGGCAAAGGCCCACGCCGGGCATTTGATGAAGGTTGAGGTGGAGGTCGACAGCCTGGACCAGCTGGACGCCGCCCTCGCCGAAGGCCCGGACGTCATCATGCTGGACAATTTCAGTCTGGACGATCTGCGCGAAGCCGTCCGACGCACGGCCGGTCGGCTCACACTGGAGGCTTCCGGCGGGGTGACGCTGCATACCGTGCGTGCGATCGCAGAGACCGGCGTCGATGTCATTTCGGTCGGCGCCCTGACCCACTCGGCGCCCAGTCTGGACATCGGTCTGGACGCCGCCTGAGGGGTATCAGCTTTCCGAAGCGACGGGAGTGGCCGGAACCGGGGTCGCCTGACGACGCGCGGGCGCTGCAGCGGGGACTGCGGCGGGCGCTGGCGTAGCCGCAGGCCGCTGGGCGCGCGGGGCCGGGGGTGTGGATGCGGTCGGAGTCGGCACTGGAGCAGCCGCGGCGCGGATGTCATCCTCGGTGCGGCCTTCTTCGGCCAGCAGGACGCTGTAGGCGACGGCCTGCCCCACCTGACGGACGGGCTCGGCCATGTCGAGTCCGGCCTGGACCAGACGCGGCTCATCTGAACCGGTCGAGGGCGCGGGGTCATAGGCAAAGGCACGGCTGGACCCGCTGCGACCGCCAAAGCGGTAGAAGACGTGATCACCGACCTGACCCACGCGGATCAGGGAGGTGCGCCAGCGCGGGCTGACACCCGTGGTGTGGAAATGGGTGGCATTGCCGACCGGGGCATAGACAGAACCGGACAGCGCCTCGGAGGCGACCTGACGGGCCCGGTTCCAGGCCCGCTGGTTGACGCCGCGACGCATGGAGCCGTCGCAGGTGAAGCTGAACTGGCAGCCGGTGCGACGACCGGCGCCCTGGAAGACCACGGCACAGACGGTCTTGGGGAAGGCCGGGTGGCGGGCCCGGTTAATGACCACCTGGGCGACGGCGCGCTGGCCGTCGCGGCCCTCGCCCCGGGCTTCGTAATACACGGCCTGCGTCAGGCATTCGAGATCGCGGCTGGCGTCCAGCGCACTGCCGAGGCGGAACGGCTGGGCCGCCGGGTGCGACGGATCGGTCGAGGCCAGGCGCAGGCCCGGCGTCATGTTCGGCCCGGTCGGACGCAGCTGTTCCAGACGCGCGGTCAGAAGCTCGGTCTGGCGGTCGCGGCGGCTGGGGCCGGCAACGGTGTAGGGGTCATGGCGACGGGCGATGGCGAGTGCACTGGCGTTCAGGCCACCGGCCGCAGCGGACAGGGCTTCTTCGGTAAAGCCGGCCGCGGCCGCGCCGTCCAGCCGGACCGCCTGGGCGCGCAGGGTCGTCGCCTTGGCCACGGTCCCGCCCAGATAGGCCACGCCGATCGCCAGACCAAACAGACCGCCCACGAGCGCCGCGGCGACACCGGGCGTCAGTCGTGTACGGGCAGCCGAGGTGTCGGGCGTTCGGGGCGACAGGGGCGATGACAAAGGCTTTATCCAGTCCGCAGGGCGCAATGCCGCCCCTTATTTAGTCTGTCGATGGGCGGGGTTTTCGCGAAACCACGCACACGACGAGGCCGACGCACCGGCAGTCCGCCGATCGTCGGGGACGCGCCTTTAACATAGGCAATGTGACCCAAATAGGGTTGATTCGCAAGAATCAGAGGAGGTGAAGCATTTTTGCCCCACCCATTGGCACCGGGATAGATGATCCGTGCACACTCTGTGTCGACTGAGACAGATCATGCCGCGATATCTGGATGCGAGGGTTCAAGCTGAGTTCAAAGGTCAGATGGGTGCATTCTTGGTGCGCTCAAGTGCAGTGTGGACGAAACCTTGGACAACTTGCTGTTCCAGCGCAACTTCTCAACGGCGCTCCCACCCTTGGGAACCGCCGAAGGCGGGGGCACGTTTTCTGGTCAACGTAAAGCCTGACCGGGATCGGCCCGGGGACAGCGCTCAGCCCAAGGTAAAGACATGACCCGCAAGACTGTGATGACCGCCGCCCTGATCTCGACCTTCGGTCTGGCTATGGCGGCCTGCGGCAGCACCATTGAACAAAAGGCCGCAACCGGTGCTGTCGCCGGCGCTGTGGTCGGCGGTCCGGTCGGAGCCGCCGTGGGCGGCGCTGCCGGCACCGCCGTCGGCCAGGCGACCAAGGACGACTGACCTTCCGGCAACAGGCAGGGGCGGGAAGGCCCCGGCAACCCGTCCGTGACTTGATCCGCGCGGACTTGCGCCCTAAAGCCCCCCGGTCGGTGCATCCCCCAGGACCGACCGGGCCCGGCCATGCGTGTCGGGGCGCCGCGGATCATTTTACCGACCCACCCTAGCAGACCGAGACTTGATGAGAGATCTGAAGCAGACCGGCTTTGCCGATCGCCTGGCCGCTCAGGCCGAAGCCAAGAAGGCCCTTCTGGCCCGTTTCAAGCCCAAGCCCTCCATCCCGGATCCGGACTTTGACCGGCGCGCAGAGAAGCTCGCTGCGGAAAAGGAGGCCGCGCGTCTGGAGAAGGAGCGGCTGAAGCAGGAAAAGGAAGCGGAAAAGCTGGCGGCCCGGGAAAAGGCCCGGCAAGAAGCCGAAGCGAAGAAGGCCGCCGCCGAGCAGGCCAAGGCCCAGACCGCCGAGCAGATCGAGGAACAACGCCGCAGCGAACGCCGCGAGCGCAAGGCCGCGATCAAGGCGGAGCAGCGCGCGCGCCGCGCCGAGAAGAAGAACCGCCGCTAAACCCGCTGCGGTCGGCAATCAGGATTCAAGCACGGTCCTGAGCGCCTCAATGGCGAAGGGCTTGCGTACCAGCGTCCAGGGGGCGTCGCGCAAGGCCGCATCGACGTCATCGCCCGCATAGCCGGTTGCCAGCACGATCCGCATGTCGGGATAGAGGGTGCTGGCGCGGCGGGCGAGGTCGAGGCCGGACATTGCGCCCGGCATGACGATGTCAGTCAGCAGAATATCGAACCGCCGGGCCTTGAGCCGTTTCAGGGCGAGGGCCGGATCCGGAGCCGTTGTCACCGTCATTCCCATGGCCTCGAGTAGTGCCACGGCGATCGCCTGCACCTCCGGGTCATCCTCGACCAGCAGGACAGACCGTTCGCCGCCCCCGGCCGTTGATGCCATGCGAGTCGGCTCAGCCAGCGCGGGCTCAATCCCGAGGGCCACGGGCAGGTACATTTCCATCCGGGTGCCTTCTCCCGGGCCGGTCACGACATGGATGGCGCCGCCACTCTGCTTGAGGAAGCCGTAAACCTGCGACAGGCCCAGCCCCGTGCCCTTGCCGACCGCCTTGGTCGTGTAGAAGGGCTCGAAGATGCGCTCGCGCACCTCATCGGGAATGCCCGGCCCGTCGTCGCTGACGCTGATGCGGACATAATCCCCGGGCTCAAGATCCCTGATCTCGCCCGCCTTGATCTTCAGACGCCGGGTCTCGACCTCGACCCGGCCCTTGCCTCCCACGGCGTCACGGGCATTGACCAGCAGGTTCAGCAAGGCCGCCTCGAACTGGGCCGTATCCACCCGCACCCGGGCTCCACCGCGGCGCAGGCGCGTCCGATAGGTCATGCTCCCGCCCAGCGCCCCCCGGATCAGGGGATCGCCCTCACGGATCAGGGCATTGACGTCAACGGACTCGGGCCGCAGCGCCTGTCGACGGGAAAAGGCCAGCAGTTGATGGGTCAGGCGTTCGCCGCGACGGGCCGCGCTGAGTGCCGCCTCGGTCAGTTTCCGGCGTTTGGCCTCATCGACCCTGTTGTTGAGCAGCATGTCGAGGCCGCCAATGACCACAGTCAGCAGGTTGTTGAAGTCATGGGCCACACCCCCGGTCAGGCGACCGACCGCCTCCATCCGCTGGGCGTGCATCAGATCGGCCTCTGCCTGGGCCTTCTCCAACAGGGCCCGGCCGACCCGGTCCTCAAGCAATTCATTGATGCGTTTCAGATCGACTTCAGCCTGTTTGGCGTCGGTGACGTCAAAGGCCACACCCACAAAGCCCTGAACCTTGCCCTGGGCGTCCAGACGGGGCCGCGAGAAAGACCTCAGCCAGCGCCAGGCGCCGTCCTGGCGGCGATAGCGCCCTTCAAGGCTGAACGGCTGGCCGGTGGCCTCTCCCGCAATGGACTCGGCAATTATGCGATCGCGGTCCTCCGGGTGGATGAACTCGCGCCAGTCTGTGTTGAGCGTCGCCGCATCCTCAACGCCCATGAACCGGATGTAGGCCTGATTGACGAACTCACGGGTGCGATCCTCGGCCGTGACCCAGATGAGCACGGGTGCATCGTCCGCCATGGCCCGGAAGCGATGCTCGCTCTCCCGCAGGGCCAATTCGACCTGACGGACCTCGGACAGGTCGATATTGGCACCGACCACGCCGAGGAAACTCCCTTCTGCATCAAAGCGTGGCCGGGCATGGGTTGACAGGATCCGCCACTCCCCGTCTTCCCGCAGGTAGCGAGCCTCGATTTCAAGCGGGGTGCGGGTCTGCAGGGCGTTCAGGCAGGCGGACCAGACGCGATCACGGTCTTCGGGGTGTATGGCCTCCATCCATGGGGCCAGATCCGTCAGATCCGTCGGGCGGTCGCCCCAGAAGCGACGAAACTCGGCATTGAGATAGACCCGGCCCTCGATATCGGCGGTCCAGAGCATGACGGGGGCGACATCGGCGATATCCCGAAAACGGGCCTCGTATTCGTTCACCCGCGCTGCAGCGGCCCGCAGGTCCCCCACGGTCGTGTCCAGACGGCGCATGGCCCGCCGGAGGGCCGACGCCACCCAGGTCACGAACAGACCGACGACAATGAAGTTTACCGTGGCCACCCGGCCGAGGTTGCTGGTCAACCCCACGCCAGTCGCATCGAGGCCTGCCACAACCCAGCCGCCCAGCAGGCACAGGAAGACCGCGACCGCGCCGGCGATCCGTCCCCCCGCCAGCGCGGCCAGAACCACGGCAGGCAACAGGATCATGAACCCCGTCACCTCGGCATAGAATTCCGATAGGCCCCAGCGCACGGCCAGCCCGGCCGCAGCTGCGACAACCCCGATCAGGACGGCCTGAAGGATTGTCGGCAGCGGGGTGCGGGCCAGCCGCGCCAACAGACGGTCCGCACTGAACCACGCGCGGTCGGCGGCCTCGCCGCCCCGGTCCTCGCCCTGGTTCATAGGATCGGTCCCCACCGCGTTACAACACGCTCACGCGCCGTTGAACGCAAGCGTCACTGTTGCGTTCCCCCGTCGCCGGGGCCCTGAACCAGCCGGTTGCTCAAGCCCCGACCGTTCCTATCTTTGAGTCTTACCCAGACACGCATCCCCCGGAGATTCCCATGACCACCGCCACCATCCAGACCGGACTGAAGAAAGCCGACCGCAGCGAAGTCTCGCAAGCCCTGACCAAGGTGCTGGCCGACAGCTTTGCCGTCTATCTGAAAACCCATGGCTATCACTGGAACGTGCGGGGCCCCGAATTCTTCACGCTGCACAATCTGCTGGAACAGCAGTACACCGAAATCTGGGGCGCGCTGGATGATATCGCCGAACGGATCCGCGCGCTCGGCATCCTGGCGCCGCAAGGCTATGCCACCTTCGGCAATCTGACGGCGATCAAGGACGGCGATCCGGAGCAGGACGCAGAGGCCATGCTGAAGGAACTGATGCGTGACCACGAGACGCTGATCGCCACGACGCGCGATACGCTGTCGCTGGCAGATGATGCGGGCGACGAGGCCACGGCCGACCTGATGACCCAGCGTCTGGCGGCGCACGAGAAATTCGCTTGGATGCTGCGCTCTACGCTGGGCGGACGCTGATCCTGACCGGGGAGCAACCACACCGGGTCGCTCCCCGTATGCCTGAAATTCGCCCGGTTGGGCGGCTAACATCGTGTGCTGAACCGATGAAAGCCCTATATCCCGCCCCATGCGCCTGATCGCACCCGTCCTGGATTGGCTGAAGGCCCGGTTCCCCGATGGTCGGGGAACCGGGCTGAGCGTTGTCGCCCTGCTGGCGCTATCGGGTGTGGCCATGACCGCCAGTTCAACCGCCCGCCCCGAGATGGACCTTCGGGTTCAGGCGGTGATGGATGCCACCCGGGGCGACCTGGGCCCCGAGGGGCTCGAGGCTATGGCCGCCCGCATGAACCCGGCCCAGCTGGCGCTGGCGATACGCCACGACCCGGCCGTGCAGAGGGTGGGCCATTTCGGTATGACGCCGGGCTGGGAGACCCTGTCGCTGGCCGGCAAGCCGACGCTGGAACAGGGCGAGACCGGGCTTGAGGCCCAGCGCCTCAATGCAGCCCGGCCAGTGACACGTGGCCTGCTGCGACCGGCGCGCCCCTTCACGCTCGGAAAGATCGCGACTGCAGATCGCAACCGGGCCCTGCGCTGCCTGACGCAGGCGGTCTACTATGAAGCGGCGCTTGAACCTCGTCCCGGGCAGGAAGCTGTGGCGCAGGTGGTGTTGAACCGGGTCCGCGATCCGAACTTCCCCAACACAGTCTGCGGCGTGGTGTTTCAAGGCGCCGAGCGCATCACAGGATGTCAGTTCAGCTTTACCTGTGACGGGGCGCTGTCACAGGCACCCGTCGCCTGGGCGTGGAAACGGGCCGAAGACGTCGCCCGGCGCGCGCTGGACGGCCACGTGGCGCAGCGGGTCGGCACCGCCACCCACTATCACGCCGACTATGTTTTCCCCTGGTGGGCCCCCAGCCTGGGCAAGATCGACCAGATCGGGGCACACATCTTCTACCGCTGGAAAGGCTTCCCGGGCGAAACGGCCGCCTTTTCGCAGGCCTATGCCGGGCGCGAGCCCGTGATCGACGAGGCGCGGTTTTCGCAGCCGCGCCTTCTGCTGGCGGACAGCGCGGACGCCGCGACCGAGGTCGCCCTTGACGGAACGGTCGTGGGAACGCCCCCCCGAACCGTCGAGATCAACGGCCAGACCCGCGTGGTCGGGGCCGTAAGCCTGGGCGGACGTCGACAGCCGACGCCCGAGGAAATCGCAGAGATCAACAGCAATCTGGCGGACTTCGAGGCAGAGGAATCCCCCGCGCCGCGAGCGGCTCCTGCCCCCGTGCCGGGTGTCGTGACCCTTGAGGTCGAGGAAGTCGGCCGGCCCGGACGTTAGGCCCCCCGGACAGGACGACGTCTGCCCTATTGAAACCTGAACGGCCGAACGGCATTCATACGGTTCCGGCGCACGGCGCCGCTTCCGAGATCTGGATGTCCGATACATCACCCGACAGACCGTCCTGGACCGAAGCCGAACGGCTGGCCGCGCTCCACGATTACGAAATTCTGGACACCGAGCCGGAGCGCGCCTTTGACGACATCGTCGATCTGGTCGCGACCCTGTTCGAGGCGCCTATCGCGGTCGTCAATCTGATCGATGACGGTCGCCAGTGGTTCAAGGCCGAGAAGGGTCTGGGCGTGCGCGAGACGCCGCTGGACACAAGTTTTTGCGCCCACGCCATCCTTGAAGCCGACCGGATGGTCGTGCCGGATGCGACTGAGGACCCCCGCTTTGTGTGCAACCCGCTGGTCACCGAGGCCCCCGGCCTGCGCTTCTATGCCGGGCAATTGCTGAAGTCGTCCGAGGGACTGCCGCTCGGCACCCTGTGCGTGCTGGATACAAGGGCCCGTCCCGAGGGGCCGACCGATATCCAGCTGAAGGCCCTTGAGGTCCTGGCTGCCCAGGTGATGACACAGCTAAACCTGCGGCGGGCGCTGAAGCACCAGCAACGCTCCGAGGCCGAGTTCCGCGCGATCACGGACTCGCTGCCCCAGATGGTCTGGTCGACCCGGCCCGATGGCTTCCACGACTATTACAATGCCCGCTGGTACGAATTCACGGGGATGCCACCGGGATCGACGGATGGAGAGGGGTGGAATGACATGTTCCATCCGGATGACCAGCAGCGGGCATGGAGCCTGTGGCGACACTCGTTGAACACGGGAGAGCCGTACGAGATTGAGTATCGTCTGAAACGACATGACGGTATCTATTGCTGGACGCTGGGCCGCGCCATGCCGGTCCGGGATGAGGCGGGCAGGATCGTGCGCTGGTTCGGCACCTGCACCGACATCGACGACCTGAAACGGATGGACCAGGCCAAGGAGCTTCTGAGTCAGGAACTGAGTCACCGGATCAAGAACATCTTTGCCGTGGTGTCGGCCCTGGTCGCCCTGTCTGCCCGGCAATACCCGGAGGCCAAACCCTTTGCCCAGGCCCTGCGGACCCGCATCAATGCCCTGGCCCGCGCCCATGAGTTCGTCCGGCCCCACAGCGATGTGTCGCAGCCGTTGATGGGCGACATGACCCTGCATGGCTTTCTGGCGGCGCTGTTCAGCCCCTATACTGACGATCAGGGGAAGGCCCGGGTGCGGATCAGCGGCGACGATGCCGCCTTTGACGACCAGGCGGCGACCTCGGTGGCCTTGCTGTTCCATGAACTGGCGACCAATGCGTCGAAGTACGGCGCCCTGTCGGTGTCAGGGGGTTATGTCGAGGTGACCACGGAGCAGACGGCCGGCGGTGACTTCCATCTGGCGTGGCGCGAGCGGGGTGGACCCGAAGTCAAGGGCGCGCCTCGCACGGCCGGCTTTGGCTCGTCGCTGGCGTCCCTGTCGGTCGAGGGGCAGCTGGCGGGCAAATTGTCGCGCAACTGGAACCCGGACGGCCTGGAGGTGCTCATTGAACTGCCCCGTACGGCGCTGTCCCGCCGCAAAGCGGCCCGGGACCTTACAAAGGCGTAACGGCGCAACCGGCACGCAGATTGCACGTTCTTTTAAACAACGCCCCTTACCCCCTTTTTGGAACCCAGCCCCCGTTTTCGCCCATGCCCGCCCGTATCCTTATCGTCGAAGATGAAGCCCTCGTGGCCATGGAGCTGCGCTTCGTGCTCGAGGACCTCGGCCACGAGGTCGTGGGTACGGCTGCGGACTCCCCGGCTGCCCTGAAAATTGCCAAGGAAACCGAGGTCGATCTCGCGCTGGTCGACATTCACCTGTCGGACGGCCCGACCGGCGTGACCATTGGTCGGGAGCTGGCGGTCGATCACAAGGTCGCCGTGCTGTTCATGACGGCCAACCCGGGCATGGTGAGGAACGGCGTGGCCGGCGCTATCGGCGTGCTGTCCAAGCCGACCGACGAACGCATTGTGCAGGATGCCGTGGCCTACGCTCTCGATCTGCGCAGCGGCGCCGTCCGCAATATGGCGCCCCCCCAGTTGCTGTTGTTCGAAGTCGGTCCCCGGGCCTGAACATGCAGGACGTGAAAGGCTCGACCGTGGAGCAGCTCGTTTATGTCAGCCGCAGCGTCCGGAGCGTCAACAGCGCCATCGGCATGTCCGACATCCTGGCGGAAGCCCGCCCCAACAATGCCCGGGACGGGATCACCGGTTGCCTGACTGCCATTGACGGCCGGTTTGTGCAGGTGATCGAAGGTCAGGCTGACAAGCTCGACGATTTGATCAACCGCCTGCTGCGCGATGAGCGCCACACCGACCTGCGCGTCCTGGAGCGCCGCACGGTCACCGAGCGGGCCTTCCCGCAATGGGACATGTTGAGCCCCGTATTGGTGACCGCCGAGATCGACGACCTGCGCAGCCTGATGCGAGACGACTCGCGCGGCCGGCTGGACGACTTCATCGGACCGTTGCAGACCGCGCTCGCCCGTCAGAGCGAGGTCCTTCATGAGGCGCGGACTTTTAGCGACGGTCCGGTTCCCAGCGCGTCGAATGACGATGAGGCCGAACGCTCGGCCTGACCCGGGCTACCAGGCGCCGATCTTCTCAGCCTCGGCGTGGGAGATGGGGGTTCCGGCGCGGGCGTGGTCCACCTCCGCCAGGTAGCGGGCGGCCTCCAGCGCCGCCATACAGCCCATACCCGCCGCCGTGACCGCCTGACGATAGACGTCGTCGGTGACGTCGCCCGCCGCATAGACCCCTTCGATCGAGGTGGCCGTGGTGCCGGGCCTGACGACCAGATAGCCACCCGCCTTGGTTTCCAGTTGGCCCGCGAACAGTTCGGATGACGGGGCATGGCCGATAGCGATGAAGACGCCGTCGGCGGGCAGGTCGCGCGTCCCGGTGCCCTCGGTCGCGCGGATACGGACGCCGGTGACGTTCGAGGCGATGCCGTCGGTCTGGCCCAGGATCTCGTCGACAACGTGGTTCCAGACCACCTCGATCTTCGGATGAGCAAACAGCCGCTCCTGCAGGATCTTCTCGGCGCGGAACTCGTCCCGACGGTGCACGACCGTGACCTTGGAGGCGAAATTGGTCAGGAAGAGCGCTTCCTCAACCGCCGTATTACCACCCCCGACGACCACGACCTCCTTGCCCCGGTAGAAGAAGCCGTCACAGGTGGCACAGGCCGAGACGCCAAAGCCCTGATATTTCTGCTCGCTTTCCAGCCCCAGCCATTTGGCTTGGGCACCGGTCGAGATGATCACCGTCTCGGCCAGCAGCTCTGTGCCGGAATCGAGCGTCAGCCGGAACGGGCGCTGGGACAGGTCGGCCTTCGTCACGATGTCCTGAATGACCTCGGTGCCGACATGCTCGGCCTGGGCCTGCATCTGTTCCATCAACCAGGGGCCCTGAATGACCTCGGCAAATCCCGGATAGTTTTCGACGTCGGTGGTGATCGTCAGCTGGCCGCCTGGCTGGATGCCGGCAATGACCACCGGTTCCAGCGACGCGCGCGCGGCATAGATGGCGGCGGTCCAGCCGGCAGGGCCGGACCCGATGATGGCGACACGGACGGTGCGGGGGGCGGAAGAAGAGCTGCTCATGGGGTCTATTTAGGGGCTGATTCCCGATCATGCGATGGTTAGTGTGCCCCCACGCAACGAAGGAGCTGGGGATGAGTGAGAACCGGAATACAGCCTTCCTGCCGCTGGGCATGGGGGTCGGCATCGCCATCGGCGTGGCGCTGGGCACGGCATTGGACAATCTGGCGCTGGGACTGGCGCTGGGGGTTGCGATCGGCGCCGGCGTCGGCGCCAGCGGTATGGCGGCCGGCAACCGGAAAAAGAAGTACGGCGACGGGTCGGCAGGCATCGCGCCCAGCGACACCAGCGAGCGGTCCTCCAAGGATTTCGACGCCGGTGACGGTGGTGGAGACGGCGGCGGCGGCGGCGACTGACCGTCAGCTTCGGTATCTTCCCTGCTGCCCCGTACAGGTTCAGCCTGCACGACACGGATGGAACAGCTGGAGTGGAGCCATGCCATGGCGCAACATCATCGGCGGCGCCGTCATCGGCGTGATCGCCGGGTTGGCCCTCGGACTGGCCATGGGTCAGCCCGGACAGGGCTTGATGACGGGGCTGGCGCTGGGAGCCGGAATCGGATGGGGTCTGTCCAGGTCCGGCGCCCGCAAGGGAGATTGACGCCCCGGTCGCATCGTAACATGGAAGCGCCATGAGCGACCTCGGACACAGCGCGCGCGAGACCCGCACCTTCATTCGCCGGTTTCTGGCGATCGCACGGCGCAACGTCGACCACGAGGCGGTCTCGGAAAACGTCTATGAGAATGGCGGTCTGAGCGGGCGCTATCTGATCATGACCGGGATTTCGGCGGCCATCGCCATCCTGGGCCTGATGCTGTCCTCGCCGGCCGTGGTCATCGGAGCGATGTTGATGTCGCCCATGATGGGCCCGATCGTGGCCCTGGGCTTCTCGCTGGCGTTGCTGGACTTCAGCGAGATGAACCGGGCACTGCGGGCCCTGGCGCTCGGCTTCGGTCTGGCCCTGATCGTGGCGGTGGTCCTGACCGTTCTGTCGCCACTGAAGGAGCCAACGGCCGAGATTCTGGCGCGGACCCGGCCCAATTTCTTTGACCTGTTGATTGCGGTCTTCTCCGGCATTGCCGGCGCCTATGCGGTGATCAAGCAGCGGGGCGAAACCATCATCGGCGTGGCCATCGCCACCGCCCTGATGCCGCCGGTCGCGACGGTGGGCTTTGGCCTTGGCACCGGCGACATGGGCATCGCGGGCGGGGCCTTCTTCCTGTTCATGACCAACCTCGTGGCCATCGCGCTGGCCGCGACCCTGACGGCGGGATTCTATGGATTCCGCCCCCGGCTGATGGAGCGACCGGTCAAGTGGCGCGGACTGGCCGTGGTGCTGGTGTTCGCTGTCCTGTCGGCCCCGCTGGCCCTGTCGCTCAGGGCCATCGGTCTGGAAAGCCGCGCGACCGCCGAGACGCGACTGGCGGTCGATGCCATCTTTGCCGGATCAGAATCGCGCATCACCCTTCTCGAGGTCCGCAGCCAGTCGGGCGAAGTGACGGTGTCCGCCCTGATCAGCACACGGGCGCTGGTGGCCGATGCCGAGCGCCAGCTGCAGCAGCGGCTGACGGCCGCCCTGCATGTGCCGGTGGCCGCCAGTCTCGACCAGATCGTCGTCGCCGACCCGCAGGCGGCCTCACGCGCGGTCCAGGCCAGCCCGGTTTCGGCCCCTGATCCGGTCGCGGCCCTGCGCGGGCGACTGATCGATGCCGTCCCCTTTGCGACCGATGCCATCATGCTGAACGCCGAAGGCTCGCAGGCCCTGGTGCTGCTACGGCCCGAGGCCGGGCTGAACCTGCAGAGCGCTTATGCGCTGGAGACAGCCCTGAGCCAGCGGTTCGAGGGGTTGTCAGTGCTGGTGACGCCGCCGGTGCAGCTGTTCGACACGGTCGATCTGGGCGATCCGGAGGCCCGGGCGCGGGCGGTGTGGGCCCTGTCCCGCTGGCGGGCCACCCCGGCCATCCGCATGTGCCGCCCCGAGCAACCGCCCGAGCCGGAAACCCCACCCGCTGAGGGTGAGGAAGCACCGGCCCGTCTGGATTCGGGCGGGACCTTCGTCGCAGAACTGGCGGCGGCCGGCGTGTCGACCACGACGGAAGGTGCACCCGCCTGTCAGCGCAGCGACATCAACACCGCGCGCCTGTCGTTCTAGCTCAGGCCCGCCAGGCGTCGTAACGCGCCAGCAGCAGCCGTGCCGCCCGGTCGGTCTCGGCCAGGGGCACGCGCGGGGTGGCCGGGAAGTCGAGCGTGCCGTCGAACGGACGCGCCAGGCCGCGGATGATCAGGGCCTCGCGCAGGCGGTCAAACTTGGACCCGGTCTTGCGCGCCACCATGGGCAACAGGTGCACAGGGCGACCGGTCGAGGCGGCTTCGGCTGCCATATTGGCGCTGTCCTCGGTCACCAGCACATGGTCGGCGGCGCCCAGGAAGCCGAAATAGGGATTGTCCCCCTGCCCGTCCCAGACCCAGCCCGGGATGCCCGCCAGTCCCTCGCGAAGAACAGCCTCGGCGCCAGGCGGGGTGCGACGCGACAGGGTGACCATGACCGAGCCGCCGACAGCAGCCACCGCCCCGGCGATTTGTTCGGCCAGCCGGGCAGCATGGCCGGGCGGCAGATCGTGACTGGCCGAGCGCCCTCCGATCAACACGGCCACGCGCGGATGGGGAAGCGGATCAAGACGGTCGGCAAAGGCCGCAACGGCATCCGCGATCCGGACGGGCGTGATGCGGTGGGGCGAGCCGAGAATGGAGACCACATTCGGCCCGCTGAGACCGTCGTGCTCTGGGGCGACGACCAGATCGAAGCGGTCGGTCCGCCAGCGCGGGTCCTGGGTCTGGACGACGAAGGGGCGGCCCGGTCCGGCGCTCGCGGCCCTGACCGACAGCGGCAGGGACGCCCTGCCGGTCGCAATCCAGATGTCCGGCCAAGCGGCGCCGTCGGGCGGCAGGACAGGATCGGACGCGGGATCGCGCATCCACGGCTGCTTCAGCGCGGAGGGCCATTTGTCGAACGCGGGACGCCAACCGATACGGCAGACTTCGATGGCGGCCGGACGCAGGCGCTGGACAGCCTCGGCCAGTCCCAGCGCCTGATTCTGGATGCCGGCCCGGCCGTCAGAGACGACCCGGACCCGGAGGGGAGACCCTCTGTCGCGTGTCAGATCCACTCGACCTTGAGGATTTCATAGGCCTTGACGCCACCGGGCGTGTTGACCTCGACGACATCGCCGACCTCTTTGGAGATCATGGCGCGTGACAGGGGCGAGGTAATCGAGATCCGGCCCTGTTTCACATCGGCCTCGTGCTCGCCGACGATCTGATAGCGGGCCTCTTCGTCCGTGTCCTCGTCGACCACGGTGACGGTGGCGCCGAACTTGACCTGGGTCCCCGACAGCTTGGACACGTCGATCACCTGGGCCCGCGACATGCGGTCCTCGATCTCGGCGATCTGACCTTCGATCCAGCCCTGACGTTCCTTTGCGGCGTGATACTCGGCGTTTTCGGACAGGTCCCCGTGCTCACGGGCCTCCGAGATCGCCGTAATCACCGCGGGACGTTCCACGGACTTCAATTGCTTGAGCTGATCGTCCAGGGCGCGATAGCCCGGGGCCGTCATCGGCACTTTTTCCATAGGGTGGTGAGTTTCTTGTTTCGCCCGACTGCGGAGAGGAAGATCAACCTTGGTAGAAGGTCGCGGGGCGCGCGCGACCGGGGCAAAAAGGATAGGTCACGATTTCGCTGAACTCAAGCGGTCGGACGTATCGTTGTGCGGCGCACCTTGTGGATCAGGCTGCGCGTCAGCCACGCCAGGGCCGCGAGGGCCACGACCATGAAGGCTGCGGACACCAGGGCCAGCTTGGCGAACATCAGCGCGAGACCGAAGGCGGCGACCACCAGTGCCAACGCGATGAGATAGAGGACTGCGATCTTCATGACGGGTTAACGCCGTCCGCCGCCAGCGGTTTCAAGGGCCGTCCTGCGATCAACGCGATTGTGAAGATGCGTCCTCGACCGTGTCCCAGGCAGCACGCACCAGGGTTCCGAACACAGCACGGCGGGTCTCCCACGGGTCGAGGTCACGGCCGCCGCCTGCCTGCCCCAGCCGCGCGACGGCAGCGTATGCGGTCTGGCGCGCGAGGGGCAGGGCGATCTCGCTCTGGCCCGCGTCCAGCCATACGGCTGCCAGTCGTTGATCGCGCATGATCCGCCGCGGGTGGTCGTCGGGCAGACGGTCCGTGGCCAGACCGCGCGCCCGGTCAAAGGCCTGAATGGCCGCTTCGCCGTGGCCCAGAGCCCGCTGGTTATTGCCGAGGGCAAACCAGGCCGAGCTTTCCGCCGCCCACCCCGCGCCCGCGTCGGTGAGCAAGGCCAGCGCCTCGCGGTGCAGGGGCTCCGCCTCCCGGTGGCGGCCCAGACGATCGAGGGCGGAGGCCTGCATCGACAGGCTGGACGCCGCCGAAAGCGACTGCCCGCCCTGTCGCTTCATCACCACGACCGCCGCCAGAATGGCCTCGGCCTCGCCGGGGCGATCGAGCGCCATCAGAGCCAACCCCAGCCGATGCCCGTAGATGGCCCGGAGAGAAAGATCAGGCTCGCTCATGAACAGCTGCCGCAGCAGAGGCTCGGCCAGATCCGGACGCCCGGCGGCCATGCGGGCACTGGCCAGACGATAGAGGGCTGTCGTCGAACGGCGGTCGGACGATCCGTGCAGCGTGACATTCCCCTCGACTGCCTGACGCAGGACCGGAAGTGCCGCCCGGTCGTCCCCCATGAGGTCGAGTCCTGTGCCGTAGAGACCCAGCGCCTCAAGGGTCTGGTCGTGCCGGTCGCCATAAAGCGCGCGGGCCGCAGACAGGGCCTCTGTTGCGGCCGCGAGCCCCTCTTCAAAGCGGGACTGTCGATAGAGGATGTCCGCCATCTGGATCAGACCCCGAATCCGCAGGTCGGACGGCAGGTCAGGTTGACCCAGTACGGCGGTCACGAGGGTCTCCGCTCCGTCCGTCCGGTCGAGCTCGGCGAGCAGACCGGCGCGGTAGAGGTCGGCGGCCTGGCTGAAGGCGGTTCCGTCCCAGCCCAGCGCGGCCCAGCGTGAGGCGACATGATCCAGCCGGGCCAGCGCCTCTTGCGGCAGCCCCAGTTCCCCGAGTGCAAAGGCGGAGTTCGCCATAATGTGCAGGGTGACCGGATGATCAGCGCCCAGATCCGCCCGCGCCCGGTCCAGCGCGGGCCCGGCCAGCGCGAGGGCGGTTTCGGGGCCGTCGGCGACGCGGACCGCTTCGACCAGACGGGCTTCGGCCTCAAGTGCCGGAAGGGACCGGGGGCCGTCAGCGGCGATGGCGGCATCGAGGGCCGCGCGGGCCTCGGCCACATCCGGCAAGGAAGTCTGGCCCAGAGCGACCGAGGGCAGGCCACACAGGCCGGCGAGCAGGCTGAGCAGGAAGCAGACTCTCATCAGACCTCCAGTCTGGCAGACCGGATGGCTCCAGCCCACTGACAGCATCCGACGCGATCAGGCGTAGCTGTAGGGACCGCCGCGTTCGAGCGCCCGCTGCCAGGCGGGGCGGGCGTGAATGGTTTCCAGAAAGGCCTTCAGCTTCGGCCGGCGCTCAAAGCCGGGAATGCGGCTGGCGCCCGCCTCGATCGGAAAGCTCATCATGATGTCGGCCGCCGAGAAGGCCCCGCCCGCGAACCAGGGGTGAGCGGTCAGCTCAGCTTCCCAAAAGTCGATATGGGTCTGGAGCTGGGGATCGATGAAGCCCGTCTGGGCCTTGCCGGCGATGGAATTGACCAGCGGCCGAACGAGACCGGGGGCGCGTTTGGGCAGCTGGCTGAACACCAGCTTGAGCAACAACGGCGGCATGGCCGAGCCTTCGGCATAGTGCAGCCAGTAACGATAGCGGCGGCCCGCCTCGGTGCCGGACGGCGGGGCCAGCCGCCCCTTGCCGTGGGTCTCGATCAGATAGTCCACGATCGCCCCGGTCTCGGCCACGCGGACGTCGCCGTCATCGATCACCGGCGACTTGCCGAGCGGATGAATGGCCTTCAGCTCGGGTGGAGCCAGCATGGTCTTGGGGTCGCGCTGATAGCGTTTGACCTCATAGGGCAGCCCCAGTTCCTCAAGCAGCCACAGCACCCGCTGGGACCGGCTGTCGTTCAGGTGGTGCACGGTGATCATGGCTGGCGCTCCGATGCGAACCGTCAGGCGTAAGCCTGCAGCGGGCGCACGTCCAGATCGTCGTTACGGATAGCGGCGATGGCGTGGACGGCGGCAAGCGCCCCGGCGGTCGTGGTGTAATAGGGGATCTTCATCATCAGGGCCGTGCGCCGCAGGCTGAAACTGTCCTGCAGGGACTGTTTGCCCTCCGTGGTGTTGAAGACCAGCTGGACGTCGCGGTTCTTCATCGCATCGACGATGTTGGGGCGCCCTTCCAGCACCTTCTTCACATGGCCGACCGGCAGGCCTTGCTGGACCAGCCAGGCATGGGTGCCGCCGGTGGCGATCACCTCAAACCCCTGTTTCAGCAACAGGGCGACCGGTTCGACGATGAAGGGCTTGTCCGAATCCTTGACCGAGACAAAGGCGCAGCCCTTGACCGGAAGGGTGGTACCGCCGCCGATCTGGCTCTTGGCGAAGGCGCGGGCAAAGGCCTCGGCCATGTCGGGCTCGCCCTCGCGCTTCCAGTCGAGGCCCATGACCTCGCCGGTCGAGCGCATCTCCGGGCCGAGCACCGTGTCGACCCCGGCAAAGCGGGCGAAGGGGAAGACCGCTTCCTTGACCGCGATATGGTCATAGGGGCGGTGCTCCAGCCCGAAGGAGGCGAGCGGCTCTCCGGCCATCACCTTGGCCGCGATAGCTGCGATCGGTTGGCCGATGGTCTTGGCGACGAACGGGGCCGTGCGGCTGGCGCGCGGATTGACCTCCAGCACGAAGATGCGCGGACTGTCCGAGTGGGGCTCCTCGATGGCGAACTGGACGTTCATCAGGCCGCGCACCCTGAGCGCCTTGGCCATGGCCTCGGTCTGGCGCATCAGCTCGGCCACCACCGCCTTCGACAGCGAATAGGGGGGCATGGAGCAGGCGCTGTCGCCCGAGTGAACTCCGGCTTCCTCGATGTGCTCCAGCACCCCGGCCACGAAGACGGTCTCGTCATCGCACAGGGCGTCGACATCGACCTCGGTGGCGCGGTTCAGATAGTGGTCGATCAGGACGGGATCGTCGCCCGACACCCGCATGGCCTCACCGACATAGCGGTCCAGCTGTTCGCGGTCGTGAACGATCATCATGCCGCGGCCGCCCAGCACATAGGAGGGCCGCAGAACTACCGGATAACCGACCTCGTCCGCCTTCTGCGCGGCCTCTTCGGCACTGCGGGCCAGGCCGTTGGGCGGCTGCATCAGGCCGATGTCATGCAGCATGACCTGGAAACGCTCGCGGTCCTCGGCCAGATCGATGGAGTCCAGCGACGTGCCCAGGATCGGCACGCCGTCCTCGTGCAGGGCATGGGCCAGCTTCAGCGGCGTCTGGCCGCCGAACTGGACGACCACGCCGGCCAGTTCGCCCTTCGACCGCTCGACGTCGATGAGCTCCAGCACGTCCTCGGCCGTCAGCGGCTCGAAATAGAGGCGGTCCGAGGTGTCATAGTCGGTCGAGACCGTTTCGGGGTTGCAGTTGACCATGATCGACTCGACGTCGATCTCGGCAAAGGCAAAGGCCGCGTGACAGCAGCAGTAGTCGAACTCGATCCCCTGGCCGATCCGGTTGGGACCGCCGCCGAGGATGATGGCCTTCCTGCGGTCCGAGGGGCGCGACTCGCACTCGGGCACCTGGCCGAGCGCGCCGGTCTCATAGGTCGAATACATATAGGCGGTGGCTGATGCGAACTCGGCAGCGCAGGTGTCGATGCGCTTGAACACCGGGCGGACGTCCAGCCCGCGACGGGCCTTGCGGACCGCGGCCTCGGTCGTGCCGGTCAGGGCGGCGATGCGGGCGTCGGAGAAGCCCTTCGCTTTCAGCTGGCGGAAGGCGCGGGCGTCGGTCGGCAGACCCCGCACACGCAGATGACCTTCCTCGCGCACGATGTCGGCGATCTGGCGCAGGAACCACGGCTCGTAAGAACAGGCGGCCTGGACTTCCTCGACCGTCAGACCGTGGCGGAAGGCCTGAGCTATGACGCGGATGCGATCCGGCGTGGGCGTACCCAAAGCGCGGACCACGGCAGCGCGGATGGCGCTTTCGTCATCGGTGTCGGTCGTGCCGTCGATCTCGATCTCGTCAAAGCCCGCCAGGCCGGTTTCCAGCCCGCGCAGGGCCTTCTGCATCGACTCCTGGAAGGTCCGGCCGATGGCCATCACCTCGCCCACCGACTTCATCGAGGTCGAGAGCAGCGGCTCTGAGCCCGGATATTTCTCGAAGGCGAAGCGCGGAATCTTGGTGACCACATAGTCGATCGAGGGCTCGAACGAGGCCGGGGTCACGCCGGTGATGTCGTTGGTCAGTTCGTCGAGGGTGTAGCCGACGGCCAGCCGGGCCGCGACCTTGGCGATCGGAAAGCCGGTAGCCTTGGACGCCAGCGCCGAGGAGCGCGACACGCGCGGGTTCATCTCGATCACCACCATGCGGCCGTCGGCAGGATTGATGGCCCACTGGACGTTCGATCCGCCGGTCTCGACGCCGATCTCACGCAGGACGTTGATCGAGCCCGTCCGCATCCGCTGATATTCCTTGTCCGTCAGCGTCAGCGCGGGGGCGACGGTGATGGAATCGCCCGTGTGGACGCCCATCGGATCGACGTTCTCGATCGAGCAGATGATGATGCAGTTGTCCGCCTTGTCGCGGACCACCTCCATCTCATACTCCTTCCAGCCGAGGACGCTTTCCTCGATCAGCACCTCGGTGGTCGGCGACAGGTCGAGGCCACGCTCGACGATCTCGCGGTACTCCTCGACGTTATAGGCGATGCCGCCGCCGGTCCCGGCCAGAGTGAACGACGGGCGCACGATGGCGGGCAGGCCGACGAACTCCAGCGCCTCCTCGGCCTCGTCGATATGATGGATGGCGCGCGAGCGGGGGCTTTCCAGACCCAGCTTGTCCATGGCGTCCCGGAATTTCTGGCGATCCTCGGCCTTGTCGATCACCTCGGCGCGGGCCCCGATCATCTCGACGCCCAGACGGGCCAGCGCGCCCGACTGCTCAAGGGCGAGGGCCGTGTTCAGGGCCGTCTGGCCGCCCATGGTCGGCAGCAGGGCGTCGGGCCGCTCCTTCTCGAGGATCTTCTCGACGAATTCGGGCGTGATCGGCTCGATATAGGTGGCGTCGGCCACCTCCGGGTCGGTCATGATGGTGGCGGGGTTCGAGTTCACCAGAATGACCCGGTAACCCTCGGCCTTCAGCGCCTTGCAGGCCTGAACGCCGGAATAATCGAACTCGCAGGCCTGGCCGATGACGATCGGACCGGCCCCGATGATCAGGATTGACTGGATATCTGTGCGTCTGGGCATCGCGGGCCTCTTCTTGTCAGTTCGTCACGACCGCACACTCCCAGCCGTCATAGTCCAGCTGGAAGGCCGCGGCCCAGGATTGCATCATGGCGGACACGGGCGCGAACGAGGCTTCGTCCACCGCCATGGTCGTCTCCAGAATGGTCGAGTCGTCGGCCCCGCGCGTGATAAAGCCGGCCCGGCGGGCCACCTCGTTCAGGTCGTCGTGGTCGCCTTCGCCATAGAAGTAGAACAGGGTGTGACGCGGGGTGACGCCGCTGTCGCCATGCTCCGCCAGAGCCGCCCGGATCATGGCATCACGCTCGTCATGCGGGATATCGGCAGCGGTCACGGAACGGCGGTCCTTCGGCGCACGAAAACCCGACGGAGGGAGGGCCCCCGGCGCGGTCACGTCTGGTTGTCGGTTAAGCGGCCGGTCTAAAGACGCGCGGCCTTGCTAGCAAGGCCTGAATCAGCCCGGGTCACGTTCTATCCGCGCCAGCCATTCGGGCAGCTCGTCGAAGCGGGCCAGGGTGACATAGCGCGGGTGGCCTTCCGGCGCGTCGGCCAGTTCGTGGGCCCAGGTGACCTCATAGGGAATATGCACCCCCCAGGCGCCGGCTTCGAGCGCAGGCAGCACGTCGGAGCGCATGGAATTGCCGACCATGGCGCCCTCTTCCGGGCCGGTACCGTGGCGGGCGAAGACCCGCTCATAGGTGGAGCGGTCCTTTTCCGAGACGATCTCGACGCCCGAGAACAGCTCGCCGAGGCCAGAGGCGGCCAGTTTGCGCTCCTGATCCATAAGGTCGCCCTTGGTCACCAGCACCAGCCGGTAGGTGTCGGTCAGCTGCGCAAGGGTTTCAGCGACGCCCGGCAGGGTCTCGACGGGGTGGGCCAGCATCTCCCGCCCTGCGGCCAGGATCTCGCGGATGGCGGAAGACGGGGGGTTGCCGTCGCACAGCTCCATCGCCGTCTCGATCATCGACAGGGTGAACCCCTTCACCCCATAGCCATAAAGGCGCAGGTTGCGGCGCTCGACCTCGGCCAGCCTGTGCGCGATCACCGCATTGTCGTGATCGGTAAGAAGGTCGAGAAACCGGGCCTGGGTGAGGCGAAAGATCGTCTCATTGTGCCAGAGGGTGTCGTCGGCATCGAGGCCGAGGGTGGTGATGCGCATGGCGCGCTGCCTAACACCGGAATCAGGCGTTTGGGAGAGGCGATGAGCGAGACATCGGCAGTCGTGATCGGCGCATCGGGCGGCATTGGTGATGCGCTCGTCCGGCAGCTGGTGGCCGCGGGCGACCATGCGCTCGTGCATGCCCTGTCGCGATCGGGCACCGGGCTGGACCTGGAGGATGAGGATTCCATCGCGGCGGCCGCGTCGCGGATCGCCGACGGACCGCCCCCTTCACTGGTGATCGTGGCCACGGGGGTGCTGCACGGTGCCCACTCACCCGAGCGGACCTATCGCGCCCTGTCGGCCGAGCACCTGATGCGGGACTATCGCCTGAACGCCATCGGCCCGGCGCTGGTGGCCAAACATCTCCTGCCCCTGATGCCACGCGAGAGCCGAAGCCTGTTTGCGGCCCTCTCGGCGCGGGTCGGGTCGATCGGGGATAACCGGCTGGGGGGCTGGCACGCCTACCGCGCCTCCAAGGCGGCGCTGAACATGCTGATCCGCAATCTGGCCATTGAGCACGGACGGACGCACAAGGCCGGGATTGTCGTCGGCCTGCACCCCGGCACGGTGGCGACCGACCTGAGCGCGCCCTTCCAGGCCGGCGTGGCCCCCAGAAAGCTGTTCACACCGCAGCATTCGGCGGCGGCCCTGCTGTCGGTCATCGACGGGCTGAAGCCCGCTGACAGCGGGGGGGTGTTCGCCTGGGACGGCCAGCGTATCCCCGCCTGAGCGGACCGCATGGTGAACGGGCGCTTCACCGCCTTTGTTGAGGCTCCGTAGACAATCCGGGGCGCACCCTGCAGGCGTCGGGGACCGACTGTCACCTGGAGGTGGCCCATGCGGACCTTTCCTTATGACCCGGCGGGAACCGGCGGGTTCACAGATGAGACCATGGCGGGCGCGGCGGGCGCGTCTCAGCCGCCGCTGCATTTCGGTGCCCAGCAGGCGAACTTTGAACTGGTCACGCGCGGACGGCGGGGCCTGGCAGTCAGTCTGATCGCGCAGGACATCGTGGCCCTGGACAGCGGACAGGCGGTGTCCCGCCGCGTCCGCCGGATCATTCGCCATACCGGGGGCGAGGCCGGGCTGAACCTGTTCGGGCGCGGCACGCTGGAGGGCGCGGACCTGCGCCGCATCGACCTGCAGACCCTGCGGATCGGTCTGGACCTGCTGCGTCGCACGCCGGGACTGACGGGGGTTCTGCCAGTTTTCTGGCGGACACTGGCGACCAGCCACGGCCGGTTTGCCCTGTTGTATGCCGGCACCAACGACGAGACCCGCCCCGCCGGACTGTCGATGGAGATCATGGGCGGCACCGAAACCTCGCGTCTTGAGGCTGTGGCCGAGGTCATCGAACAATTCCAGTCCGGCCCGATCGGCATGATCCTGCATGCCGCGCCGGACATCGGAATCGTGCGCCAGGCGGCACAGGCGCGGGCCTCCTGTCTGTGTCTGGATTTCGCCGGGGTGGATCACCTGTCGCCCGAGGGCAAGGCCGAGGCCCGCGACCTGATCGCGGCCGCACGGCAGGTGGCGCCGACAGTGCTGCTGGTCAATCTGAGGCCGGACTGGTCACCCGCCGCCCACGAGGCCGGGGCCACCCACGCCGTCTTTGCCCCCATGGAGCCGCTCAGCCTGTAGCGGCAGAGGTTGACCGAACGGGGTATGGCCCCTAACACCCGGCCGCTTCCGGCCCCTGTCGATACGCGACGGGTGCACGGGGGCGAACTCCGCGATAGGATGCCGCCATGACCCGAACCCTTCCCGGCGTAACCGGCGTGCTGGCGCTCGCTGACGGCACCATCCTGCAAGGACTCGGATGCGGGGCCGAAGGGTCAGCGCTGGGCGAGGTCGTCTTCAACACCGCCATGACCGGCTATCAGGAAATCCTGACCGACCCGTCGTACATGAGCCAGATCCTGGCCTTCACCTTTCCGCACGTCGGCAATGTCGGGGTAAACGCCGAAGACGTCGAACAGATGGGCGAGAGCGCGGCCACTTCGGCGCGCGGCGCCGTCTTCCGCGATATGCCGACGACCCCCGCCAACTGGCGCGCGGGCCAGTCGTTCGATGACTGGATGAAGAGCCGCAATGTCGTGGGACTGGCCGGGGTCGATACCCGCGCCCTGACCGCGCGCATCCGCGAAAGCGGCGCGCCCCATGCGGTGATCGCCCACAATGCCGACGGACAATTCGATCTGGACGCCCTGGTCGAACAGGCCCGGGCCTGGCAGGGCCTGGTCGGACTGGATCTGGCCAAGGATGCCTCGACGCTGCAGGCCTTCGACTGGGATCAGGGCCTGTGGGACTGGCCCGAGGGCTATCCGCGCGTCCAGGCCGCCGACAAGTCGGTCGTGGTCATCGACTATGGCGTCAAGAAGAACATCCTGCGGGCGCTGGCCTCTACGGGTGCGAAGATCACCGTCGTGCCCGCTACCACCCCGGCCGAGGACATTCTGGCGCGCAAGCCCGACGGCGTGGTGCTGTCGAACGGCCCGGGCGACCCCGCAGCCACCGGCGAATATGCCGTGCCGGAGATCAGGAAGCTGGTCGCGTCGGGCACACCCCTCATGGGCATTTGTCTGGGCCACCAGATGCTGGCGCTGGCCATGGGCGCGAAAACGGTCAAGATGGATCAGGGCCATCATGGCGCCAACCACCCGGTCAAGGACCTGACCACCGGCAAGGTCGAAATCGTGTCCATGAATCATGGCTTTACCGTCGATCGCGACAGCCTGCCGGACGCGGTGACCGAAACCCACGTCAGCCTGTTTGACGGCACCAACTGCGGCATCGCGCTCAGGGACAAGCCGGTGTTCAGCGTGCAGCACCACCCCGAGGCCAGTCCGGGGCCGACTGACAGCCTGTATCTGTTCGGCCGCTTTGCCGACCTCATGAAGGCCGGAGCGTGAGCTGGGTCCCCCCCTCGACCTTTGTCGAAAAGCTGAAGCGGCTGTTCTTCAGCCCGCGCCAGGAACTGGACCGGATCGTCGCCCGCGAGCTGCGAAAGGGGGAAACAGAAATCCATCTGCTGCCGCAGTTGGTCGATCCCACCCGCATCGCCATTGATGTGGGCGCCAACCGGGGTGTCTGGACGCGACAGATGGCGGCCCTGTGCCCCGAAGTTCATGCGTTCGAGCCCAACCCCAAAATCTTTGCCATTCTGGACGCCGCCAGGCCCGCCAATGCGGTGACCTATCCCCTGGCCCTGTCGGACAGGGACGGCGGGTCTTCGCTCTATGTACCGCGGTCGGCACGTGGCTATTCCAATCAGCGAGCGACGCTGGTTCCGGATCAGCAGCCGGGCGTCGAGACCGGCGTCGTGGATGTCGAGACTGTGCGCCTCGACGACCTCGACCTTCCGCCCTGCGGCTTCATCAAGATCGACGTCGAGGGCCATGAGGCCGCCGTGCTGGCCGGTGCCCGCGCCACGCTGGAACGCGACCGCCCTACCCTGTTGATCGAGATTGAGGAACGCCACACCGGCGTGCCGATCGAACAGGCCATCGCCGGGGTCGCGGCCATGGGCTATGATGCCTTCTTCCTTGAAGGGGGTCAGCTGACCGGCATCGCGGCGTTTGACCCGGATCGTCAGCATCGCCAGGCCGTCGACACGCCTGATTATGTTTACAATTTCATCTTCAAGGCGAGAGACATCAGCCAAGGCACCCCTTGAAATTCGACGAACGATTCATCGAGGAGCTCAAGTCCCGGCTGCGGCCGTCGGACGTCATCGGCCGCACGGTGAAGCTGAAGCGGCAGGGTCGCGAGTTCGCCGGCCTGTCGCCCTTCACCAAGGAAAAGAGCCCGTCCTTCTTCGTCAATGACGAAAAGGGCTTCTTCCACGACTTCAGCTCGGGCAAGCACGGTGACATCATCAGCTTCCTGCAGGAGACTGAGCGGCTGAGCTTTGTCGAGGCGGTCGAGCGGCTTGCCAATGAGGCGGGGATGGCCCTGCCCGCCCCCGACCCCCAGGCAGCGGCCCGTGAGCAGCGCCGCAGCACCCTGTTCGACTGGACCGAACTGGCGATGAAGTGGTTCTCGGCCAATCTGCGCCGGTCGGTCGGCGCCGGCACGCGCGAGTATCTGAAAAAGCGCGGCCTGCCCGAGGACCAATGGGAGCGGTTCGGTCTGGGCTATGCGCCCAATGACCGCGACGGCTTGAAGACCGCCCTGATCCAGCAGGGGGCGACGCCCGGCGATCTGGTCGAGGCGGGCCTGTTGATCGCGCCCGAGGGCGGCGGTGCCCCCTATGACCGGTTTCGCGACCGGCTGATCTTTCCCATTCTGGACGACCGGAGCCGGGTGGTCAGTTTCGGCGGCCGTGCCATGAATCCCGATGACCGGGCCAAATATCTGAATGGCCCGGAAAGCCCGCTGTTTCACAAGGGCGCGACCCTCTACGGCATGCCCGAGGCCCGCAAGCTGCTGGGCACCTCGAAACAGGCGGGGCTGGTGGTGGTCGAGGGCTATATGGATGTCATCGCCTGTCAGCGGGCGGGCATTCCGGCGGTCGCCCCGATGGGCACGGCCCTGACGGAGGAGCAGATGGCGCGGCTGTGGCGGGTCACGCCCGAGCCCATCCTGTGCTTTGACGGGGACGCCGCCGGACAGCGGGCGGCGGGCCGGGCGGTCGAACGCGCCCTGCCGCTGCTGAAGCCGGGGCGCAGTTTCCGGTTCTGTTTGCTAACCGACGGGCGCGACCCTGATGACATGCTGCGCGAAGCCGGTGCCCCGGCCCTGCGTGAGGCCCTCGCCCGCACCCGGCCGTTTGTCGAGGTCCTGTTCCAGAAGGAGGCCGAGGCCGAAACGCTCGACACGCCCGAGCGACGGGCCGGCCTGAAGGCGCGTCTGAGGCAGGCGACCGAGGCCATCACCGACCGCGACCTGGCGGAGCAGTACCGCCGCGACCTGTTCCAGCGGTTTGATGCCGTCATGCCGGGACGCGGTTCAAAGAATGCCCACCGCACCGATGGCCGCACGGCCGCCGGCTGGAAACGGGGCGCCCCGCCGCCCCTGGCAGGCCAGACGCCCGAGGGGGCGGAGGCGCTGCATGCCTTCAACCGGTCCATCGAGCCGATGGCCGCCGCCCTGGCGCTGGCGGCACTGGATGACGTCGAGCGACTGGATGTCCATCTGGAGACGGTGGCCGGGACCGGATTCGGGGATCCCGCGCTGGACGGGCTGGCCCAGACGCTGGTCCAGCAGCGCCTCGGGAGCCACGCATCCCTTGACTCTGTCGCGCTTCGTCGCCATCTGGCCCAATCGGGTTACGAGGCCCTGTTGCACGAGGTCGAGAAGGCGGCGGCAAAGTCCGGCGCGCCCTTCCTGGCAGAAGATCTGCCCCTCGGCGAGGCACGGACCCTGTGGTCGCAGGCGTTTGACGCCCTGACGCGGATAGCTGCGTTGGAGCGGGCGCTGGCCATGGCGAAGTCGGAAGCCCACCGGGCGTTCGACAGCTCTGCCTTCACCCGGTTGAAGGCGGAGCGTGATGCCCTGCGGCGTGCGATCAAGTCGGGAAGCCTTTGGGAAGAGGCCGCAGGAGCCTAACAGGACCGCGGACGTTTTCCTGTTCATATAGTGCCGGATAGCCACAGGCTGCGGCGGGTCGGAGACGGAAGACGGGATGAGCGCGCAGACGGACACGCAGGACAATGACGCCCCGAATGACGGGCCCCTGCTCGATCTGACCGATGCCGGAGTCAAAAAGTTCATCAAGCAGGCCAAGACGCGCGGCTATGTGACGATGGAGGAACTGAACAAGGTCCTGCCGTCCGAGGAGGTGACCCCCGACCAGATCGAGGACACCCTGGCCATGCTGTCCGAGATGGGCGTCAACGTCGTCGAGGCCGAGGAGGACGGCGAGGCCGCCCAGGGCACCGACGTGGCCGAGAAGGCCGAGACCTCGGTTTCCGAGACCGACGCCAAGCCGACCTATGACCGCACCGACGACCCCGTGCGGATGTATCTGCGCGAGATGGGCTCGGTCGAGCTGCTGAGCCGCGAGGGCGAGATCGCCATCGCCAAGCGCATCGAGGCCGGCCGCGACGCCATGATCTCGGGCCTGTGCGAGAGCGCCCTGACGTTCGAGGCCATCATGGTCTGGCGCGACGAACTGCTGAACAACCGCATCCTGCTGCGCGAGGTCATCGACCTGGACGCCACCTATGGGGTGCTGAACCCCGCCAGCCTGCCGCACAACCAGCCTCCGCAACCCATCCCCGGACAGCCCAAGCCTCCGCGCACCGCCGAGGAAGCGGAGAAGGAAGCCGAGGAAGAAGAGGACGAGGACGATTTCGACGACGGCGGCGGCATGTCGATCTCGGCGCTCGAAGCCGAGCTGCGCGACGGCGTCATGGAAGTGCTGGACGCAGTTGCCAGTGACTTCGGCGCCTTCCGCCGTCTGCAGGACAAGCTGGTCGAGGCCCGGCTGAAGGGTGAGACCCTCTCGGCCAAGGACCAGAAGGCCTATGAGGCTCTCTCGACATCGATTTCAGATCGTCTGAAGTCGATGAAGCTGAACAACAACCGCATCGAGGCCCTGGTCGAGCAGCTGTATGCGATCAACAAGCGGCTGATCTCGCTGGAAGGGCGTTTGCTGCGCCTCGCCGACAGCTATGGCATCTCGCGCCCGGAATTCCTCAAGGCCTATTTCGGCTCGGAGCTGGACCCCGACTGGGGCGAGCGGGTCAAGGACATGGGTGTCCGCTGGACCAAGTTCAGCGAGAATGAAGCGGCCCAGATCGGCCAGATTCGCGGCGATGTGGCCGCCGTTGCCTCCGAAGCGGGGCTGCCGATCGACGATTACCGTCGCATCGTCCAGAAAGTCCAGAAGGGCGAGCGCGAGGCCCGTCAGGCCAAGAAGGAAATGGTCGAGGCCAACCTGCGCCTCGTGATCTCCATTGCCAAGAAATACACCAACCGCGGCCTGCAATTCCTTGATCTCATTCAGGAAGGCAACATCGGCCTGATGAAGGCGGTCGACAAGTTCGAATACCGCCGCGGCTACAAATTCTCGACCTATGCCACCTGGTGGATCCGTCAGGCGATCACCCGCTCGATCGCCGACCAGGCGCGGACCATCCGCATTCCGGTGCACATGATCGAGACCATCAACAAGATCGTCCGCACCAGCCGCCAGATGCTGCATGAGATCGGCCGCGAGCCGACCCCGGAAGAACTGGCCGAAAAGCTGGCCATGCCGCTGGAAAAGGTCCGCAAGGTCCTGAAAATCGCCAAGGAGCCGATCAGCCTCGAGACGCCCATCGGTGACGAGGAAGACAGCCACCTGGGCGACTTCATCGAGGACAAGAACGCGATCCTGCCCATCGACGCGGCGATCCAGTCGAACCTGCGCGAGACCACCACCCGCGTTCTGGCGTCGCTGACGCCGCGCGAGGAGCGGGTTCTGCGCATGCGCTTCGGCATCGGCATGAACACCGACCACACCCTGGAAGAGGTCGGCCAGCAGTTCAGCGTGACCCGCGAACGCATTCGCCAGATCGAGGCCAAGGCGCTCAGGAAGCTGAAGCACCCGTCCCGGTCGCGGAAGCTGCGGTCGTTCTTGGACAGCTGATCAACTGCTCCGGCGACAGACCAACTGTTGCGCTGCCTTCGATTTAAGGTCGCGCAGGGCGCACAGAAGCGTCGCCGGTCATACATGATCGGCGATTAGACGACTGAACCTGTGATCAACGGGGGACGTCGTGACCATGCGTATTCAATTTCAGAAAACCTTGCTTCTGACGAGCGCGATGGGCGCTCTTGCACTGTCTGCCGGGTCGGCCTTGGCCCACAACGCCGACCCGACGACCCAGCTGGACGAGATCATCGTCACCGCCCAGCTGCGCGCCCAGGACCCGGTCGAGGTGCCCTTTGCGCTGACGACCTATTCCGGCGAGCGTTTGCAGGATCTTGGTATTCAGGACTTCGAGGCCCTTTCGGCGTTCGTGCCCGGCTTCCTGGTGCAGAACCAGTCGCCCAACAATCCGGGATTTGTGATGCGCGGCATCACCTCGGATGACGGGGCCTCGACTACCGAACCCCGGGTTTCGGTCTTCCAGGATGGTGTGTCGATCTCCAAGGCGCGCGGCTCGTTCGTCGAGTTGTTCGATCTGGAGCGCATTGAGGTGGCCAAGGGCCCGCAGTCGACCCTCTACGGTCGTGGCGCGCTGATCGGTGCCGTGAACATCGTCCAGAACCGCGCCCGTCCCGGGATGATCGACTCGGCCGCCGAGTTGCGGGCCGGCAACTATGGTCTGGTGAGCACCGACCTGATGATCAACCTGCCGCTCGGGGATATGATCGGCGTGCGCTTTGCGACCCGCCTGAAGCGCCAGGACGGCTATGTCGAGAACCTGCTGGGTGGCCCCGACTACAACAGCGTGAACACCGAAGCCTATCGCCTCGGCATCGCTTTCGAGCCGAACGACGCCTTCCGCTTTGACGTCATCGCCAACTATCAGACCGACGACACCACCGGCACTTCGTTCAAATCGATAGCCTATGAGCCCGCCGATCCGACAACCGGCACCGTGCTGGGTGGACGCGCGCCGTGGGAGGGCGCAGCCCTGACCCCTACGGCCACCTTTGACGGCGGCAAGGTTCTGGGTCTGGACCGCGACGTCTGGGGTGTGACGGGATTGGGCCGGCTGGACCTTTCAAACTCGCTGACCCTGAACTCCACGACGGCCTACCGCCGCTTCGACTCGTATGAGACGTTCGATGCCGATGGCGTCTCCCTGCCGATCCTGACCGCTGCCGAAGAGGCCTTTGGCGAACAGTGGAGCCAGGACGTGCGCCTGAATTACGACAATGGCGGCCGTGTCACCGGCTTCATCGGCGGCGGCTGGTTCCGCGAGGAAGGCTATCAGCGCACCCCGACCCAGTTCGACGAGCGCATGGCGCTGGCCCAGCTGGCCGGTCTGCTGGACGGCAATCCGCTGGCGAACGGCGTCAACACCCTGCCGGCCGCCTTCTACGGTTCACCGGCCATTCTGAACCCGATCCTGGCCGGCTTTGGCCTGCCCGGTCCGGCCATCCCCGGCATCGCCGCCAATCTCAAGCCGGTCCACATCGAAACCCCGACCAACAGCAGCGAGCTGACCTCTTGGGATGTGTTCGGCGATGTCACGTTCCAGGTCACCGACCGGTTCGAGGTCTCGGGCGGTCTTCGCTACACGCGCGACGACAAGACCACCGGCTTTGCCAGCGAGCTGAACAATGGCCGGTCAATCCTCGGCGGCCTGCTGGCCGTGCAACAGGTCCAGGCCCAGATCGCGGCTCTGGTCGCCATCGGCACACCCGAAGCCCTGACCCAGGCCGCAGCCCTGGGCGCCTTTGCCAATGGCGTGGTCGGCGGGCTGGCGACGCCGGGTTCGGTTGGCCTGCCACCCTCGGCCGGTTTCCCGCCCTTCGGTCTGACGTCGCAGCCGACGCCCAACAACGGCGACTTTGTCTATGGCGACCTGGAGGACGACGGCATGACCTGGCGTCTGACGGCCCGCTATGCCGTGTCGGACAATGCCAGCCTGTACGCCAACTATGCCCGCGGCCGTCGCCCCAAGGTGCTGAGCGCCCGGTCGCCCTCGGCCCCGCTGGGCAACCCGACCTTTACCGAGGTCGATGCCGAGACGGTCGACAGCTTTGAAGTCGGGGCCAAATATGCGGCGGCCGACGGACGCCTGCGTCTGGACGGCTCGGTCTATCGGTACGACTACGAGAATTTCCAGACGACTATCCAGGACGGCACCCGCTTCATCGTCACCAACGCCGGTGAAGCCAGCGCCTGGGGCTTTGAGGGGCAGTTCGACTTCCTGGCGACGGACACGATCCAGCTGTTCGGCACCTACGGCTACAACCACTCACGCTTTGAATCCGGCGTCTATGACGGCAACCGGTTCCGGCTGTCGCCCGATCACATGGCCTCGATCGGGGCCGTGTGGACCGTTCCGGTCGCGGGCGGCGCGTTCGAGGTTCAGCCGACGTACACCTGGCAGTCGAAGGTCTTCTTCAGCGATGACAACGACATCCCTGCGCTGCAGGTGTCGAACTTTGTTCCGGACACGGCCCAGGATGAGTTCCAGGATGCCTATGGCTTGCTGAACCTACGGGTTCGCTATCAGCCCACCTCGGGCGACTGGACCGTTGAGGCGTTCGGCGAGAACCTGCTGGACGAGGAACATGTCAAGGATGCCGGTAACACCGGTGACGCCCTCGGCATGCCGACCTTCATCGCCGGCCGCCCCCTGACCTGGGGCCTGTCGGTCCGCCTGCGCTACTAGGAGCCCGCCGCCATGAAGATCGATCGCCGCGGCCTCCTGGGCCTGTTCGGGGCCGGTACGGCGTCGTGTGCCACCGCGCCCGACCTGGCTCCGGTCGCGGCGGTCGATGTTCGCTTTGACCACGGCGTGGCCAGCGGTGATCCGGCGGCGGATTCCGTCGTGCTGTGGACGCGCGTCACACCCCCCGAGGGCTTCGATGGCACGCTTACCGTAACCCTTGAGATCGCCGGTTCATCCGATCTGGCCGGGGCGACCGCCCACACCCTGACCACCGGCGGCGGGCGCGACTATACGGTCAAACACGTCGTCACCGGCCTTGCGGCGGGACGAGACTATTATTTCCGGTTCCGCGTGGGAAATGCAGTATCTCCGGTCGGGCGGACCCGGACCCTGCCTGCAGGGGCGACGCCCAAGGTCACCCTCGCGGTCGTCTCGTGCCAGCTATATCCAGGTGGGCTGTTCAATGCCCATGACGCCATTGCCAGGCTGGAGCGCCTGGATGCCGTGGTGCACCTCGGCGACTACATCTATGAGTACGGAGCAGACGACAACGCCTATGGCATGGCGACCGGTCGACGCCTGAATCGCCTGCCGGATCCGCCGCACGAGATCGTCAGCCTGGCCGACTATCGCCGCCGGCACGCCCAGTACAAGACCGACCCTGACCTGCAAGCCGCCCATGCCCGGGCGCCGTTCATCTGCGTCTGGGACGACCATGAGGTTACCAACGACAGCTGGGTCAGCGGCGCCGAGAGCCACCAGCCCGAGACCGAGGGTGACTATGCTGCCCGCAAGGCAGCGGCGCTGAAGGCCTATTACGAATGGATGCCGATCCGCGAGCCGGCACCGGGCACACTGTCCGAAGCGATCAACCGGACCTTCCACTTCGGCGATCTGGCCAGTCTGATGATGGTCGAGACGCGGCTGACCGCGCGTACGGCGCCGCTCGACCATGGCGATCTGACGATGAGGCCGGGTCCGGACGGCACGCCGGTGCCCGACGTCGAGGCCTTCATGGCCCGGCGTAACGACCCCGCGCGGGAGTTGCTGGGCGACAGCCAGCGCGCCTGGCTGGGCCGGGAGCTGGCCGCGTCGCGTCAGGCCGGCCGCCCCTGGCAAGTCCTGGGCAATCAGGTTGTGATGGCCCGGGTGCAGGGCCCCGATGTCACGACGATGCTGCCCCCGGCCCAGATCGAGCGCATGCTGGCCGGCCTGACGCCGGAGATCCGGGCGCAGGTGGAACAGGTGATCGGCCTGTTCAAACTGGGCGTACCATTCAACCTGGATGCCTGGGACGGCTTCCCCGCGGCCCGGGAGCGCCTGTATCGGACCTTCCGCGAGGCCGGGGTCCAACCACTGGTCCTGGCCGGCGACAGCCACGCGTTCTGGGTCAATGCGCTGCACGACTATGCCGGCGAGCGCCGGGCGGTGGAGTTCGGCACCAGCGCCGTGTCCAGCCCGTCGCCCGCCGACGCGCTTGGCAATCTGCCGCTCGGTATGGCCCTGTCGGCCGCCAATGAGGAGGTCGTCTTCTGCGACCAGGCCTCGAAGGGATTTGTGCTGATGACCCTGACGCCCGGGCGCGCCGACGTCGCCCTGATGGCCGTCTCGACCATCGTCACCAAGCCTTACGAGCTCAGGGCCGTGAAGCGCTACAGGGTCGACCACACGGCTGCGGGCGCCGGAGCCCTCGTCGAGGTCTGAGGCGCCGCTCCTACCCGTCGATCAGCACGTCGAAACCCGCGAAGATCATACGCTTGCCGTCGAACGGCATATCCAGCTTCATCATGCGCTCGTCCTGCATCAGGGTTTCCCAGGCCTTGTCGCGGGTGGCCTTGTCGGGCCAGGTGATCCAGCCGACGGCGACGGTCTCGTCCGTCTTGAGCTGAACGGCCTTTTTGAAGTCGGTAACCTTGCCGTCAGGCACATCCTCACCCCAGCACTCGGTCACCTTCAGGGCGCCCTGTTCCTTGAAGAAGACCGTCGACTGGCGCGAATGCTCCAGATAGGCGGCCTTGTTGGCGGTCGGGACCGGGATGACGGTGATGTCGAGAAAGGCCATGGGGGGCTCCTGTTACGTTTCCGTTGAGCAGGACGCCCGATTGAGTTACATTTGTCAACAATGAAGTTAGGAAAGATAACCAGCAGGTCGAGCCGACCGTATGATGATGCCTGCGGCACGGCGCATGCCCTGGAGCTGGTCGGCGAGCGCTGGGCCCTGCTGGTGGCGCGGGAGCTGATGCTGGGGCCGAGGCGGTTCAGCGATCTGCGGGCCGCCCTGCCCGGTCTGTCGGCCAATGTCCTGACCCAGAAGCTGGCGGGGCTGGAAGACTCGGGCGTGATCCGCAGACGTCGGCTGGAGCCGCCCGCCGGGGTGCAGGTCTATGAGCTGACCGACTGGGGCCTCGAGCTGGAGGAGGCGCTGAAGGTGCTGGGCCGCTGGGCCGCGCGTTCACCCCGGCACGACCCGACCCTGCCGCTGAGTGCCGTGTCGCTGATGCTGTCGCTGCGGACCATGTATGCACCGACGCCGGGTGTGCGGGACATGACCGTGGCCTTTGAGCTGGGCGGAGAGAGCTATTTCGCCCGGATTGAGGGCGGTGCGCTGACCACCGGGCGTGGCCGACCGGACCCTGCTGATGTGCGACTGACATCGACGCCAGAGGCCGTGGCGGGCGCGATCTATGCGGACATGCCCTTGGCCGACGCGGCGTTCGAGGTCGGCGACCGGGGGGTGTTTGAGACCTTTGCCGACCTGTTCAGCCTGCCGCCGAAAGCCGGATAGGCACAACCCGCCCCACCATGGCCTTTATCCGTGTATAGAGGCGCCTTCCCCATCGCCCGGCCCGAGGTTCATGCCTTGGCCGGGCGCGGTCGTTTCGGCGACCCCTCTTTGCTGTTCAGGACTGTCGATGCCGTTTCCCGTGACCCACCCCGCGCTTGATCGCGCCCTTGCCGACCGTGGCTATGCCGAGCCGACGGCGGTGCAGGCCGCTGTGCTGGAGGGCGACCATTCGGGATCGGACCTGCTGGTCTCTGCCCAGACCGGATCGGGCAAGACGGTGGCCTTTGGGCTGGCGGCGGCGCCGACCCTTTTGGGCGAGGCCGAACGGTTCGGCAAGGCGGGCAAGCCGCTGGCGCTGGTGATTGCGCCGACGCGCGAACTGGCCCTGCAGGTCGCGACCGAACTGACCTGGCTGTACGCCGGGACGGACGCCAAGCTCGCCACCTGCGTCGGCGGAATGGATGCCCGCAAGGAAGCCCGCGCCCTGGGCTGGGGCACCCATATCGTTATCGGCACGCCCGGCCGCCTGAAAGATCACATCGACCGGGGCAATCTGGACCTGTCGGAGCTGAAGCTGGTGGTGCTGGATGAGGCCGACGAAATGCTCGACATGGGATTTCGCGAGGACCTCGAGTTCATCCTCGACCAGTCGCCGGCCGAGCGCCGGACGCTGCTGTTCTCGGCCACCATCGCGCGTGAGATTGCCATTCTGGCCAAACGCTATCAGCGCGATGCGGTGCGGATCGACACCACCAACAAGAGCCAGCCGCACGGCGACATCGAATACCGCGCCATGCGGATCGCGCCGAACCAGATCGAACACGCCGTCGTCAATGTGCTGCGCTTCTTCGAGGCCCCCGGCGCGCTGGTGTTCTGCTCGACGCGCGAGTCGGTCAAACATCTGCAGGCGGCCCTGCGCGAGCGCGGCTTCCAGTCGGTCGGCCTGTCGGGCGAGTTGAGCCAGCGCGAGCGCACCGATGCGCTGCAGGCGCTGCGCGACGGTCAGGCACGGGTCTGTGTGGCGACCGACGTGGCCGCGCGCGGGCTGGACCTGCCGGACCTAGGGCTGGTCATCCATGCCGAGCTGCCGGTCAACCGGGCGACCCTGCTGCACCGGTCGGGCCGGACAGGCCGGGCGGGCAAGAAGGGCGTGTCCGTCCTGCTGGTGCCCAATCCGAAACGCCGCCGGGCCGAGATGCTGATCTCGTCGGCCGGGGTCGAGGCCAGCTGGGACGCGGCGCCGGGCGCCGACGCCATCCGGGCGCAGGACGAGGCGCGCCTGATCGCCGGCTCGATCTTCGATGAAGCCGTGACGGACGAGGATTTCGCCCTGGCGAAGAAGCTGATGGCCGAGCGCAGCCCCGAGGAAATCGCCAGCGCCTTCATCCGCCTGCAGCGCGCCAAGATGCCGGCGCCGGAAGACCTGACCGATCCGGGCGAACGTCCGGCCCGCAAGGAGCGCGGCGATGCGGCTACCGCCTGGCCGACCGAGCGGCTGCAACCGCACGAAGTGACCTGGTTCCGCGTCGATGTGGGCCGTCACAGCGAGGGCAAACAGGCCGATCCCAAATGGCTGATCCCCGTGATCTGCCGTCTGGGCGGGATCACCAAGCGCGACATCGGCTCGATCCGCATCCTGTCGCACGAGACCCGGTTCGAGATCGCCCTGCCCGCCGTCGAAGGCTTCAAGTCATCGTTGGCCTCGGCCAAGAATGCCGAGGTGGCGATCACCCCGTCGTCCGCACCCGACAATGCCTATGAGGCCCGGCCGAAGCGCCCCTTCGTCAAGAAGCCCTATGCTCCGCGCGCTGAGGGCGAGGCTGACGGTGGCGAGCGGCCGCGTCCGGCCTGGAAGACCAGGAAGCCGCCGTTCCAGCCCCGGACTGACGCGGCGCCCGCAGAGGACCGCAAGCCGTGGAAGGCCAAGGGCGATCCCAAGTCGAATGGCAAGCTGCGCGGCAATGCCCCGTTCAAGGGCGGAGCGCCCAAGCCCCGGGTCGAGGGTGCGCCCCCGCCTGCCCGGACCAAGCCGCCGTTCAAGAAGGCCGGCAAGCCGCACAAGCGCGCGGGCTGATCTAAGGTCTTGCCATCGGGGAGATCGGGGGACAGTGTTTGCCCATGAGCACGCACGCCCCTGAGGACCGGTTCGCCTCGTTCGAGGCCTTCTATCCGTATTACATCCACGAGCATTCGAACCGGACGTGCCGGCGCATCCACGTGGTGGGGTCAGCGCTGGTGCTGGTCGTGCTGGCCCTGGCGATCGTGACGATGAACGCATGGTGGCTGCTGGCCATGCCGCTGGTCGGCTATGGCTTTGCTTGGGTCGGGCATTTCTTCTTCGAGAAGAACCGGCCCGCGACCTTCAAATACCCGCTGTGGAGCCTGATGGGCGACTGGCGGATGTTCTTCGAGACCGTGACGGGCAAGCGCCGGTTTTAATTCCAGGCGGGCGGGCAGCCGTCGAAGGTGCCGGCCCGAACCACCGTCAGCGAGCGCATGTTCAGCGGCGTGACCGGGGCCATCGAGCCGCGGCCGTGGCCGGTGTAGAGGTCGATCTTGTTGCCCTTGATGGCGCCGCCGGTGTCCGAGGCGTACCAGTAGCCGTCGTGGATCGTGCCGTCGGCCAGCACCAGACCGACCGTTTCCTTGATAAACAGACGCGTGCGGCGGGGCACGACGCGGGGGTCGATGGCGACGGTGCGCATGGCGATCGGACGGCAGCCGAGCGAGTCGTTGCCCGTCGCTCCACCGCCACCTGCGTGATACATGCGCGCCGACAGCATCCAGTCGGCCTCGCGCACGGCCAGGGCCCGTTGATCCTCGTCCAGAGACAGCCAGACATCCGGGGCAAACCCATGCTCGGCCGCTTCGGCCTCGGCCGAGACCAGCGCTTCATAGGGCACCGGGTCGATGGATGAGGCGACCGCGGGGGTCACCAGGGCCAGCACCAGAGCAAGGGTCTTGAGCATGAAGGAATCGCCATATCACCGATCCTCGAACCGACCGGCGCCGGGTGTTTGCCCGCCGAATGGGACAAGAAGACGGCAGGCGAAGCGGTGTCCCGTCAGCTCCCGTGGGTTGGCCTGTGGACCGGTTCCGGTCAGGGTAAGCGCGAAGGGAGAAGAATCATGCGTCTTCTGAGACTTCTACTGCTGGCCGGGATTGCCGTCACGGTGCTGGCGCTGGCAGGCTGCGACAGGGTGTCGCCGGACATGAAAGACACCTCCCTGCCCCCACCGCTCCCCGAGGGAGTCGCACTTGTCGTTGATGAGGGGGACGGTTCGGCGACAATGCGCGTCGGGCAAACCATGGCGCTGACGCTGAGCTCGAATTTCGACTGGCAGATCACGACCCTGCCGGATCAGTTTGAGCTGCTGAGAACGGAGACGGCGCCCACAGACACCAGCCAGCGGGATGGCGGCGCGACCGGCGGGGCCAGCTGGTTCGTGTTCCACCTGAAGGCTCTAGCACCCGGCGAGGGCGAGCTGGTGCTGGTCGAGGCCCCCGGATGGGAGCCGGAACGGCAGCTGCGCACCGTCGTCATTCCGGTGCGGGTGGAACCCTGAACCCCTGCCGGGCTATGAAGGGCGCTCACTGCCGTGGAGCCGCCCGATGAAGGATCACCCCTCGACGCCGCTGGTCGGCTATGCGGTCCTGTCGGATGCCGAGGCCGTTGCCCGGGCCACTGACTTTCGCGCGGAGATGGGCCGCCGGCGCACCGTGCGCGAATTCTCGGATCGGCCCGTGCCCCGCGCGGTCGTCGAACAGGCCCTGCTGACCGCCGGGTCGGCGCCGTCGGGGGCCAACCACCAGCCGTGGTTCTTTTCCGTGATCGAGAGCGCGGACGCCCGGGCCCGTATCCGCGAAGCCGCCGAGGCCGAAGAAAAGGCGTTCTACGAGACCAAGGCGCCGCAGGAGTGGCTGGAGGCGCTGGCGCCGCTGGGCACCGACCCGGACAAGGGGTTTCTGGAGGTCGCGCCGGTGCTGATCGCCATCTTTGCCCAGAAGCGCGGCGGGCCCCGGCCCGGCGATGCCAGGAAGAACTACTACGTCACCGAGAGCGTCGGCATCGCCACGGGCCTGCTGATCGCGGCCCTTCACAGGGCCGGCCTTGCCACCCTGACCCACACGCCCGCGCCGATGAGCTTCCTGAGCGAGATCTGCGGGCGGCCTGCGGAGGAAAAGCCGTTCCTGCTGCTGGTGGCGGGCCACCCGGCAGACGACGCCACCGTGCCGCTGGCCGCGCTGGACAAGAAGCCGCTGGACGCCATCGCCGCATGGATTTAACCCCGCCCCAGTTGCCGGAGCCCTGCCATGAAACGCCTGATCGCCGCCGCCGTCGCCCTGACCTTGATCGTCTTGCCCGCCGCGGACGTCGCCGCGTGGGGCGCGAGTGGACACCGGATGGTCGGACAGGCCGCCATGCGCGCCCTGCCCGAGGAAATGCCGGCTTTCCTGCGCACCCAGGAAGCCGCCGCCCAGGTGGGCGAACTGTCGCGCGAGCCCGACCGCTGGAAGGGCGGAGGCCAGCCCCACGACCGCGAGCGCGACACGGCCCACTTCGTCGACATGATCGCGGACGGCCGCATCATGACCGAAGCCGGGCCGCACATCCGCGACCTGCCGACGCTCAAGTCCGAATATGACGCCCAGTTGCTGGCCGCCGGGATCAAGGTCAATGACGCCGGATACCTGCCCTATGCGATCATGGATGCCTGGCAGCAGGTGGTTCAGGACTTTGCCTACTGGCGCATCCTGGTGGCCGCGGAAGCGCGCGAGACCGATCTGGCGCGTCAGGCCTGGTACCGCGAGGACCGGCTGCGGCGTGAGGCCCTGATCCTGCGCGATATCGGTATGCTGTCCCACTACATCGGCGACGGGGCCCAGCCCCTGCACACGACCATCCACTACAACGGTTGGGACCGGAACACCGACAATCCCGAGGGCTTCACCCGATCGCGCCAGACCCACGGCATGTTCGAGGGCGACTTTGTCCGTGACCGGGTCAATCTGCAGGGAATTGAGGCGGCCATGACGGCGCCGCGTCTGGACGGCTTCGAGCTGCGCGCCCGCACGGCCGATTACCTGCTGGTGTCGCTAGGCGAGGTTGTGCCCTTCTATCGGCTGGAGAAGGCCGGTGGTTTCGTCGAGGCCGATCCGCGCGGCGTGAATTTCGCAACCGTCCGACTGGCGGCGGCGGCATCGGAACTGCGCGACCTGATCGTGCTGGCCTGGCGCGAGGCGGGAACCCGCTCGGTCGGCTGGCCGAACGTCAAGGTGTCCGAAGTCGAAGCCGGCACCACCGACCCGTGGCTGGCCATGATCGGTCAGGACTGAGCCTTGGCCGATACGCCGGATCCCACGCCGCCCGTCATCATTCTCGACAAGCCGCAACTGGCCGACAACATCGGGGCGGTGGCACGGGTGATGGCCAATTTCGGCCTCGACCAGCTGCGGCTGGTCAGCCCCAGGGACGGCTGGCCGCAGGACCGCGCCTGGGCCACGGCATCCGGTGCGGACTGGGTGCTGGACGGGGTGAAGGTGTTCGACAGCGTCGCCGAAGCGGTCGCCGACCTAAACACGGTGTTTTCCACCACGGCCCGCCCGCGCGAGACGCGGATGCCGGTGCGGACCCCGCGCGAGTCAGCGCGTCTGCTGTATGACGACCGGGCCTCGGGGCTGACGGTCGGCCTGTTGTTCGGCGGCGAGCGCGCGGGGCTTGAGACCACCGACATCGCCCTGACCCAGGGGATCACCACCATCCCGATCGACCCCCGGCACCATTCGCTGAATCTGGCGCAGGCGGTGGCCATCAATGCCTATGAGTGGCGGACGCTGGTCCTGGATGCCCCGCCGCCGCGCTTCCGCGAAGGCGACCCGCCCGCGTCGAACGACCTGCTGGTCGGCATGTACGAACATCTGGAGACAGAGCTGGAGGCGGGCGGCTTTTTCCATCCCCCGGAGAAGAAGCCGTCGATGAGCCAGAACCTGCGCGTCATGCTGGGCCGGGCCGGGTTCAGCGCGCAGGAGGTGGCGACCTTTCGCGGCGTGATCCATGCGCTGGCCAAGGGGCGCGGGCGGCTGCTGGCGCGGATGGCGGCGAAGCAGGGGGCGGGCGAGACCTAGTCTGTTGCCTGAAGCGTCTCGACGAAGGCCGGGACGATCTCGGTCGCGGGGCCGTGGTGCGTCTCGTCGAACAGGTCCGAAATCAGCGAGGGTTCGAGGTTCAGCTCGACCGTGCGGGCGCCGGTGCGGCGGGCGATCTCGACGAAGCCGGCCGCGGGCCAGACCGCCCCCGAGGTGCCGATGGCGACGAACAGGTCGCAGGCCTGCAAGGCGTCGTGGATGGCCTCCATCTCCAGCGGCATTTCGCCGAACCAGACGATGTGCGGACGAAGGCGACCCCCGGGGTGATGGGGGGAGACACTGTCGACCGTCAGGTCGCCGGGACAGTCGCTGATCCGGCCGGTGCGGGTGCAGGCGGCCTTCAACAGTTCGCCATGGATGGGGATCAGGCGAAAGCCCGGGGCGGGCACCACCTCCGCATGGGCGCGGGCGTGCAGGTCATCGACATTCTGGGTGACCAGTGTCAGCGCCCCTGGCCAGCGCGCGGCAAGCTCGGCCAACGCCCGGTGCGCGGCATTGGGTTGCACCTCGGCCAGCTGACGCCGCCGGGCATTGTAGAATTCGTGGACGGTCGCCGGATCGCGGTGAAAGGCCTCGGGCGTCGCGACATCCTCGATCCGGTGGCCCATCCACAGGCCGTCCGAGGCGCGAAAGGTCGGCACGCCGGACTCCGCCGAAATGCCCGCCCCGGTCAGGATGACGATATTTCTGTGCTGCATGGCCCTTCATAGCACCGTCGGCCTCGCCTAGGGTGCCGCCAGCAATTCAGGAGCCCTCCCCCATGAAGACCCGCGCCGCCGTAGCCTTTGAAGCGAAGAAGCCTCTGGAGATTGTCGAGGTCGATCTGGAGGGGCCCAAGGCGTTCGAGGTGCTGGTCGAGATCAAGGCGACGGGCATCTGCCACACCGACGCCTATACGCTGGACGGGCTGGACAGCGAGGGCATCTTCCCGAGCATTCTGGGCCATGAGGGCGCAGGCGTGGTGGTCGAGGTCGGGCCGGGCGTGACCTCGGTCGAGGTCGGGGATCACGTGATCCCGCTGTACACGCCGGAATGCCGGCAGTGTAAAAGCTGCCTGAGCCGCAAGACCAATCTGTGCACGGCGATCCGGGGAACGCAGGGCAAGGGGCTGATGCCCGACGGCACCTCGCGGTTCAGCTACAAGGGTCAGGCCATCGCCCACTATATGGGCTGCTCGACCTTCTCGAACTACACCGTCCTGCCCGAGATCGCCCTGGCCAAGATCCGCAAGGACGCGCCGTTCGACAAGGCCTGCTACGTCGGCTGCGGCGTGACGACGGGCGTGGGCGCGGTGGTGAATACGGCCAGGGTCGAGCCGGGCGCCAACTGCGTCGTCTTCGGTCTGGGCGGCATCGGCCTGAACGTCATCCAGGGGCTGAAGATGGTCGGGGCCGACATGATCGTCGGCGTGGACATCAACAACGACAAGGAAGAGTGGGGCCGCAAATTCGGCATGACCCATTTCGTCAATCCGAAGGATGTGTCGGATGTCGTCGCGCATCTGGTCGAGCTGACCGGCGGCGGGGCGGACTACACCTTTGACTGCACGGGCAACACCACGGTGATGCGTCAGGCACTCGAGGCCTGCCACCGGGGCTGGGGCGAGAGCATCGTCATCGGCGTGGCCGAGGCCGGCAAGGAGATCGCCACCCGCCCGTTCCAGCTGGTCACTGGCCGGGTCTGGCGCGGCAGTGCCTTTGGCGGCGCGCGCGGTCGCACCGACACGCCGCGCATCGTCGACTGGTACATGGACGGCAAGATCGAGATCGACCCGATGATCACCCACACAATGCCGCTGGAAGACATCAACACGGCATTTGACCTGATGCACGAGGGCAAGAGCATCCGCAGCGTGGTGGTGTTCTAGGGGGCGGCCCCCGCGACGCCGACGGCGCGTCCCCGGTCGTAGAGGGCGCGGAGCCCGGGCGGCAGGGACCGGACCAGTTCGGCACGCACACCGTCGATACAGTAGGCGGGCTGTGTCCTGTGCCGGGCCGGGGTCAGCAGCGGACCGTTGCGGGCACAGTGGTCGGCTGCCGTCTCATCGATACGCTCAACCAGACGCAGCGGGGCATCCGGCTGGTCCGTCCGAATGTCGCCGAGGGCGAGATGGATGGCCGGATAGTCCTCGACTGCAGTCCGGGCCCCGGAGGTGGGGGCGCAGGCGCCCAGGGCCAGATACAGGCCGGCCAGGAGGAAACCCGCCCCGAGGGCGGTCAGGCGACGTGGTGACATGATGGTTCTCCCTTGCTGTCAAAGGGAAGAGGCCGGGCCCGGCCCGTGCGGATGCGGGTGACGACGATTTCAACCTCGGGGCAGAAATCAGGACAGTTGCCAAAAGCAACGGATATGGTCAGGATCACTGACGACGAACACTTTGGGGAGGGAGTCCATGTTCACCCACATCACTGTCGGCGCCAATGACGTCGAGGCATCGCGCCGCTTCTATGATGCCGTGCTGGGCGCGCTGGGGCATGAGCCGGCGCAGGGTCCGGACGCGAAGGGCCGCTATTGGTGGCGCACGCGCATGGGGGCCTTTGCCGTCGGCAAACCGATCGACGGGGAGCCCGCCTGTCACGCCAATGGCGGCACCATCGGCTTTGCCGCGAAGACGGCCGACATGGTCCAGGCCTTTCATGACGCCGGGGTAGCGGCCGGCGGTACGGCCATCGAAGATCCGCCCGGCGAGCGCAACGGCCCGTTCGGCGCCCTGATCCTGGCCTACCTGCGCGATCCGTCGGGGAACAAGGTCTGCGCGCTTCACCGACCGGGGTAACACCGCGCGGTCAGAAAATCGTTCCCATTCCGGGACAGCCGGTTATGGTGCCCGCTTTCATCGGCATCCCGGGGGAATGGGGAATGAGCGAAGCAGCGACGCCCGCAGGCGTGCAGGCCTTTTACGACCAGGTCAGCAACGTCAGCGACTTCATCTGGGCCGGACTATGGAACGGGGAGGAGTTGATCCCCTTCCCGCCCATGGTGATCGTGCTGTTGGGCATCGGCGCCTGGATCATGATCGGGCTGCGTTTCTACCCGATCCTGAAGCTGGGCGAGGCCTTCGCCGGCCTGTTCAAAAAGGACCCGTCCGGCAAGGGCGAGATCTCGCCGTTCGCGGCCCTGTCGACCGCCCTGTCGGGTCAGGTCGGTACGGGTAACCTGGCCGGCGTTGCGACCGCCATCACCCTGGGTGGACCCGGCGCTCTGTTCTGGATGTGGGTGACGGCGCTGTTCGGCATGGCCCTCGCCTTTGCCGAGGGCTCGCTCGCCATCCGCTTCCGCGATGTCGGCCCGGACGGCGCCTATCGCGGCGGACCAATGAGCTATATCCGCAGAGGCCTTGGCAAGAAGTGGAGCTGGCTGGCCATCCTGTTCTGCCTCGGCACGCTGTTCTCTGCGGTCGCCACCGGCAATATGATCCAGGCCAATTCGATCGCCGACTCGATCACCAATCTGGTCCCCGTGACCGAATGGGGCGCGGGCCTGATCGTGGCGGCCGCTGTCTTCATCGTCATTATCGGCGGCATCAAGTCGATCGGCAGCGTGGCCGAAAAGGTCGTGCCGGTCATGGCCGTGTCCTATCTGCTGCTGGCGCTGCTGGCCCTGATCCTGAACATCGAGGATCTGCCGGCCACCTTCGGCCTGATCTTCGGCAGCGCCTTCAGCGGCACGGCGGCGACCGGCGGCTTTGTCGGCGCAGGCGTGATGATGGCCATCCGGGCCGGTGTGGCGCGCGGCCTGTTCTCGAACGAGGCCGGTCAGGGCTCGACCCCCATGGCCCACGCCGTGGCCAAGACCGACGATCCGGCGCGTCAGGGCCGGTTCGCCATGATGGGCACCTTCATCGACACCATGATCATCTGCACCATGACGGGTCTGGTGATGCTGACGGTGCAGGGGTCCTTCCCCGCCGGCGCCGGCACGGTCGAGCATGTCTGGAACTCGGACCTGCGCGGCTTCGAGATGACGCTGGCGGCCTTCTCGGCGGTGTTCCCGCAGATGCTGTTCGGCTCGACCACGCTTGGCGGCTTCGTGGTGTCGCTGGCGCTGATCCTGTTCGTCTTCACCACCCTGCTGACCTGGAGCTATTACGGGGAGCGGGCGGCGACCCATCTGTTCGGACAGGGCGTCGCCATTCCGTGGCGCCTGCTGTGGGTTGTGATGATCTTTGTCGGATCGTTCCAGCACATCGAGTTCGTCTGGCGCATGGGCGACATCTCGAACGCCGCCATGGCCCTGCCGAACCTGATCGCCCTGGCGGCGTTGTCGAGCGTGGTGTTCGCTCTCGCGCGTGGCGACAAGACCGCCGGCAAGGATCACGACTGAAGGAGACCTCCCGCCGTGGACACGCTGAAGACCCATGTCGTCCACGGCGGGACGCTTCGCTATCTGAGCCACGACAGCACTGCCACCGGCACAGCGATGAAGCTGTCGGTGTTCGTGCCGCCGGGTGAAGGACCGTTCCCGGTCGTCATCTGGCTGTCGGGCCTGACCTGCACCGAGGACAATTTCACCACCAAGGCCGGGGCCTATGAGGCGGCGGCGCGGCTGGGTCTGATCGTCGTGGCGCCCGACACCAGCCCGCGCGGAGAGGGCGTGGCCGATGACGAGGCTTATGATCTGGGCCAGGGCGCCGGCTTCTATGTCGATGCGACCGAGGCACCGTGGGCTCCGCATTTCTGCATGGAGACCTATGTCACCCGCGATCTGGTCGAGCTGATCGACGCGGAGTTCCCGACCACGGGACGGCGGGCCATCCTCGGCCATTCGATGGGCGGGCACGGGGCGCTGACGCTGGCGCTGAACCATCCGCATCTGTTCGCCTCGGTCTCGGCCTTTGCGCCGATCGCCTCGCCCACCCGCTGCCCGTGGGGAGAAAAGGCCCTGACCGCCTATCTGGGGCCCGATCGCGAGCGCTGGGCCCGGCACGACGCGTCGCTTCTGATCGAGGCGGGCGTGGCCAACGGCCAGTTCGACGACATCCTGATCGATCAGGGCGATGCCGACGGCTTTCTGGTCGAACAGCTTAAACCCGAGCTGCTGACGGCGGCCGCCGAAGCGGCGGGCCAGCGTCTGACCTTGCGGATGCAGCCCGGCTATGACCATTCCTATTTCTTCATGGCCAGTTTCATCGCGGATCATCTGGCCTTTCACGCAAAACGGCTGAGGGCCTGACCATGGCAGAGCCTGACTACGACGCCATGTTTGCCGAGCTGTGCGTCAAGCTGGGCGTATGCCTCCACCCCAAGGGACAGGCGCGCGTGATCGCGGCCCTGCCGAACGGCTATGACGCAGCGATGCGGGCGGTGTTCGCGGCCGAGGGCACGGATCCGGGCTCGATCCCCGGCGACCTGAAACGGGCCGTGCGCGACTGTCTGAAGGCCCACGCGACCGCGGGCTGATCCGCAACTTCCGCCCGGCATTTTCGGAACGAATTCGCCCTCCGGCCCTTGGGTCTGGAGGCGCCGCACCTATGTGTACGGCCAAGGTTTACCCCAGACTCAGGAGCCCGACATGGCCTTCACCCTGCCCCCCCTTCCCTATGCCTATGACGCGCTGGAGCCGGCCATCGACAAGGAAACGATGACCTTCCACCACGACAAGCACCACCAGGCCTATGTCGACAAGCTGAACGACGCCGTGGACGGCGATGACGGCCTGAAGGGCAAATCGCTGGAAGATATGTTCAAGACCATGTCCAAGCTGCCGAAGGCAGTGCGCAACAACGGTGGGGGTCACTGGAACCACGCCCTGTTCTGGAAGCTGCTGGCCCCCGAAGGCCAGACGGGCGAGCCCTCGGGTGCGCTGAAAGAGGCGATCGACCGCGACCTCGGCGGGATGGACAAGTTCAAGGAGGCGTTCAACGCCGCCGGCGCCGGCCAGTTCGGCTCGGGCTGGGCCTGGCTGATCGTTCAGGACGGCAAGCTGAAGGTCACCTCGACCCCCAACCAGGACAATCCGCTGATGGACGTGGCCGACGAGCAGGGCACGGTGATCCTCGGCGCCGACGTCTGGGAGCACGCCTATTATCTGAAGTACCAGAACCGGCGGGCCGACTATCTGAAGGCCTTCTGGTCGGTCGTGAACTGGAACGAGGTCAACGACCTCTACGCCAAGGCCGTTTCCTAGGGGCTGATTGTTGACTCCCGACGGCGGGGCCGCCATAAGCCCCGCCTTCACGTCCCGTCGCAAGACCGGGGCGGGATTGATGACGGACGATGCGTGGACCGCCGTTGAGATCGCATTCCCAATATCGGGGATGCCGGGCCGCATCACGATAGAGAGTGACACATGTCCAAGCGCCACAGCGCCAAGTACAAGATCGACCGCGCCATGGGTGAGAACCTGTGGGGCCGGTCCAAGTCCCCGGTCAACAAGCGTTCGTACGGCCCCGGCCAGCACGGCCAGCGCCGCAAGTCCAAGGTCTCGGACTTTGGCCTGCAGCTGAAGGCCAAGCAGAAGCTGAAGGGCTATTACGGCAACATCACCGAGAAGCAGTTCGCCAAGACCTATGAGGAAGCCGCCCGCCGCAAGGGTAACACCTCGGAGCTGCTGATCGGCCTGCTGGAATCGCGCCTGGACGCCGTCGTCTACCGCGCCAAGTTCGTGCCGACCGTGTGGGCTGCCCGTCAGTTCGTCAGCCACGGCCACGTGACCGTCAACGGCAAGAAGGTCGACATCGGCTCGTACCGCGTGAAGGTCGGCGACGTCGTCGAGGTCAAGGAAAAGTCGCGCAACATGGCGCTGGTCCTCGAGGCCATGCAGTCGTCGGAACGTGACATTCCGGACTATCTGGAAGTCGGCGATCGCGGCTTCTCGGTGCGCTGGGTCCGCGTGCCGGAACTGGCCGATGTGCCGTTCCCGGTGAAGATGGAGCCGAACCTGGTCGTCGAATATTATTCTTCGTAAGTTGGGGCGCTAACGCTCGCCGCGAACCGAGCGGTAGCGCAAGAAACACGGGCTCCGGAGCGATCCGGAGCCCTTTTTCGTGAACGGTTGCAGGTTCGGGGATGCCAAACGATCCGAATTGAGGCACTCTTGACGCTTGGGAAGGCGCGGGCACAGGCCATGTCACCACATCGCACATCTATCGGTCTGATCGGGGCGATGGCGCTTGGCGCCCTTGCGGTGTCGGGGTGCGCGGTCCTGCCCGACTGGCTGAGCGGACGCCCGCCGGTCGAGGACGGCCCCGGTGTGGTCGAACCGATCCGTGCCGCTGCCGTCGGTCAGGATACCGTCCTGTTCTGGATCAGCAGCAACGGCTGCACCGAAAAGAGCGATCTGGTGCCGGTGGTGCGCGAAACCTATGACGGCGCGCGCGTAACCCTGCGGCGGGTGCGGGATGATCGTTGCACCCATCCAGAGAAGGACGGCGTCGAGCTGCGGTGGAGCTTTGAGGAAATGGGGCTGGCCCCGGGCACACGACTGCAGGTCGCCAACCCCTATCGCCCCGCCCAGGGCTGAACAGGACGCTTCCCGGCCCTGTGCATTGAGGATTATTCACGTGCACCAGCGCGCGGATAAGGCGAAAACAGCGGGCGTTTCGTTCACTCACATCCTTCGGGGGATATCACCATGCTTCGCCGTCTGACCCTTGTGGCTGCCATCGCCGCCCTCAGCACCCCGCTGCTGGCCGGCTGCATCATCGTCGCCACCGACAAGCCCGAGACCCAGGTCATCAACACGCCCTCAAGCGACGACTGAGGCCGGGCCTACCGGTTCAGGCGTTCCCAGGTTTCGACGCAGGTTGAAATGCGCTCGGCTGCCTCGGTCGAGCGGTCTTCGGCGACGTGGCGGCGGGCGAGGGCCGATTGTTCGCTTTCGAGGGCGGTGACGTCTGCGGGTTCGATTTCGGCGCGCCAGGCGTCGGTGCCCCCGGCCATGTCGACCAGGGTGCGGTTGATGGTCTCCAGCTGCGCATCAGCATCGGTTGCGGCCGGATCGACCAGCGCCGCCATGACGCGATCGGCAAAGGCCGGATCGCCGCTGAGGATCTGGTCATTCAGGACAGTGAAATAGGTCGAGCAACCGACCGCCTCCCGCTGAAGCTCTTCGGTGTTTGCGCCGCCGCAGGCCGCGAGCCCGCTCGACATCACCATCCCGATTACCAGCGTCGGCACGATCCGTCGCATCCGGTACCTCTTCATCCGCCCACCCAAGCCGGTGATCGTTCACGCAAAGGCCGGTCGGTTCAAGCCTTTTCCACCCGCCATCCCGCGCAAAAGGTCAGACTGTCGCGACAAAGGGGGCGATCATCTCGCCCGCGATCCGGTGAGGACGCAGGGTGCGGGCGTCGACGAGGCACCATTCGGACACGCCCTGGGCGCACAAACGCCCCTGTCCGTCCTCGATCCGGACATAGCGGTTGAAGCGGGGCCCCTGGGGGTCGCCGACCCAGGTGCGGGCGACGACGCCGGTAGCACCCGGCTCTATGCCGCGCAGATAATCGACCTCATGCCGGAGCGCGACCCACGACCAGCGGGCGCGCGTGGCGTCATCGAACCGGGCATTCCAGTGGGCAGTGCCGGCGTCCTGCAGCCAGCCGACATAGACCACATTGTTGACGTGGCCATTGGCGTCGATGTGTTCGGGACGCACCTCAAGCGGGACAACGAAGACCTCGCGGTCCTCGCGCGGGACCAGCGGCGCCCGGGCCATCAGGCGTCCGCGTCGCCGAGCGGCACGCCCTTGTCGGTCATCAGGGCAGCCAGCTCTCCCGCCTGGAACATCTCGCGGACGATATCCGAGCCACCGACAAACTCGCCCTTCACATAGAGCTGGGGAATGGTCGGCCAGTCGGTGAAGGCCTTGATACCTTCGCGCAGGCCGTCGTCCTGCAGCACGTCGACGCCGACGAAGGGGGCGCTGAGGTGGTCTAGGATCTGCACCGCCTGGGCCGAGAAGCCACAGCGCGGCGCATCCGGCGTGCCCTTCATGAACAGCACCACAGGATGATCGGCGATGGTCTTGGCGATGAAATCGCGCACGGGGTCGGCAGCGGTGTCGGTCACGGGAGATCCCTCTTCAGCAGGCCTGTGAGCTAGGAGGCCCGACAGGCCGGGTCAAGGGCAGGATCAGGCCGCGGCTGTGCCGACCCGGGCCATTTCGATCTGTGCCGGCAGCCCCGGCGGCAGGTCACGTTCCGGCACCTGGGCCAGATCATTGACGCGCTCGTCGGTCGTGGCGCTGATCATGACGCTGGAGATCGATGGATCGACCAGAGCGTAGCCGAGGCAGATCTGCTCGGCCGTCCAGCCGTGGGTGCGATGCAGGAAGGCAAAGGTTCCCGCTCCCTTGAGTGGTGTGTCGGGCGTCCGGGCGCGCCCGAAGCCGAACAGACCCCGCTTCGGCTCATGAACCGCCTCGGCCTTTTTCGGCGTGTCGAGGCTTTCGGGGAAATAGCCATAGCCGAGAATGGCCATGTCGCGCTCACGCGCATGGCGGACCCGGGACTGGATACGCCAGTCAGAATTGACGTGGAACGGCGTGGCCAGCACGTCAAAGGCCCCGGTCGAGACATAGGTGTCCATCACCTCGCCCTCTCCGGCCACGCCCAGCAGGCGGACGCGCTCGGAAGCGCGGAGTGCCTTCAGGGCATGGAGGGTGGACTGGGCCAGCTCATGCTCATCGGGCTCGTCCAGCAGCGCCAGGTCGATATGGCCGAGACCCGACACGTGCAGCACCCGGTCCATGGCGTGGGTCATGCCCTCGGCCGAGAAATCGCGCTGCGAGCCGCGTCGGCCATCACCCGTGCCCAGCATCAGGGTGACCGAGACCAGCTTGCGGTCCACATGGCTGAGCGCCTGACCCACCACATCGGCGAGCACCGGATCGGCGGTCTCAAGCCGGAAGCTGTTGATGCCGGTCTCAAGCCCCGAATAGATCAGCGACTGGGCCGCTTCGAAGCCGCGGGCCAGTGCTGCATGACCAAGGCTCAGCGTCAGGGAGGATACGGCAGTGCCCGAAGAGCCGAAGGGACGATAACGCATGGCTCAGCCCTTTCCTTCCGGGGCCGCGGTCTCGAGCGCCAGGGCGTGCAATTCGCCGCCCATCCGGCCCTTCAGCGCGGCATAGACCATCTGATGCTGTTTCACCCGGGGGACGCCGGCGAAGGCCGTGGACACCACGCGGGCGCGGTAGTGATCGTCGTCACCGGCCAGGTCAACGATGTCGATTTCGGCATCCGGAAAGGCTTCCAGAAGGTGCGATCTCAGACTGTCGGCAGACATGGGCATGGGAGAAACCTGATTATTCGCCTCCCCTCATGCCTCATAAACCTTAATGTCCGGCTACGTTCCGCGCCGTTCCAGCAGGATCACCGGCTCGCCTTTGTAGGCGGTGTCTGCATATCGGACGAACCCCAGCCGCCCGGCCAGCGCCAGCGACGGGCCGTTGTCGGGGCTGATCATGCAGACGAGGCGGTCGGCCTTGAGGTGTTCCACGGCCCAGGCGACGGCGGCGGTGGCGGCCTCGAAAGCCAGACCCTGACCCTGAAAGGCTGGCGATAGCCCCCAGCCCATTTCGATCGCGTCAAAGGCCGGGTCGAGGATTCGCTGATAGTTCAACAGGCCGACGCTGCCGACATAGCGGCCGGATTCACGGGTGCGGATCGACCAGTTGCCATAGCCCATGACCTGCCAGTGGCCGATGTCGCGCAGCAGGCGGAACCAGGCCTCTTCGGCATTGAGTGCCTGGGGAAAGATATGGCGAAAGAAGCCCGGGTCGGCCAGCAGGGCGCAAAGGTCTCCGTAGTCCCCCTCCGCTACCGGGGTCAGGATCAGGCGGTCGGTTTCGATCACCCGGCTCATGAAAACAGGCTTTCGGCGCGGGCCAGCCGGGTCTCGCCCGCTGCATCGGTGACCGCATAGGTGAAGCCGGGACGCAGGGCATATCCCCCGGCGCGGCCCTGACGATCCAGTGCCAGAAGCGCGACCTGATGGTCGGCAATCTTGTCGCCCCGCAGCCGGGCCAGCCGCTCGATTACCCGCTGACAGGCCGCCGAAGGATCAAGGCCCGCGCGCATCGCCTCGACCACGGCATTGGCACCCGAGACGCGCAGGATGTCCTCGCCCACGCCGGTGCCGGTGGCCGCGCCGACCTCGTCATCGACCGACAGGCCGGCACCGGGGATGGGGCTGTCACCGACCCGGCCACGCATCTTGAAGGCCATGCCCGAGGTGGTGCAGGCGCCCGCCATATGGCCCCGGGCGTCAAGGCCCAGAATGCCGATGGTGTCGTGGTCCGAGGCCCCGCCCCGCCAGTCGGCGTTCTCGCTGTTGGCGCGAGGGGCATAGTCCGAGGTCTCCAGCCAGCGCCTCCAGGCAGCCTCGGCCTCGGGGGTCAGCAGGCGGGTCGTGTCGAACCCTTGCTCCAAGGCAAAGGTGCGGGCCCCCTCGCCCACCAGAATCACGTGGGGCGTGGCCTCCATCACCCGACGGGCGACCGAGACGGCATGGACGATATCCTCCAGCGCGCAGACCGCGCCCATGTCGCCGCGCCCGTTCATGATGACGGCATCGAGGGTAACGTGACCCTCCCGGTCCGGAAAGCCGCCGATGCCGACCGAGGCATTGGTGACATCGGCCTCGGCCACCCGGGCTCCGGCCTCGACCATGTCCAGGGCCGAGCCGTTCGCCTGCCGCACCGCATGGGCGGCGGCATTGGCCGGGACGCCGAAATCCCAGGTCGAGAGCAGCACGGCCGGGGTCGCATCGGCCTGCGCGATCCCGGTGGCGACCGCCCCCGTTGCCGCCCCGGCCAGAACGGCCCTGCGCGACGGGCCGCTCACATCAACCCCAGTTGTTTGAAGCTGGCCACGCCCTTGCGGCCGACGATCAGATGGTCGTGCACATCAACGCCGAGGGCGCGGGCGGCCTCGACCACCTGACGGGTCATCTCGATGTCGGCGCGGCTGGGGGTGGGGTCACCGGACGGGTGGTTGTGGACGATGATCATGGCCTTGGCGGACAGTTCAAGCGCGCGGCGGACGACCTCGCGCGGATAGACGGGGGCGTGATCGACCGTGCCCCGATTCTGGATTTCGTCGAGGATCAGCTGGTTGCGGTTGTCGAGATACAGGACCCGGAACTGCTCGCGCGGCTCATGCTGCAGACTGAGCCGGACATAGGACAGGAGCGAGGTCCACGAGGATATCACCGGCCGGTTGACCGCCTCCTCCCGCGCGACGCGGCGGGCGACCTCGTGCAGGGCAGCGATGTCGAGCGCGGTCTCGGCGCCGATGCCCTTGGTGCGCCCCCGGGTGTCCTCGGCCTTGACCGTCATCAGATCCTCGACCGAGGCGGCCAGCACGGCGGCAAGGGATCCGAAGCGGGCCAGCAGGGCCTTGGCGATCGGCTTGACGTCCCCCTGCGGCTGGCTGCGGAACAGGAACAGCTCCAGCAGCTCATAGTCGGGCAGGTGGTGGATGCCGGCCCCACGCGCCCGCTCCCTCAGCCGCTCGCGATGACCGGCGTGGTGCGGCGCCCTGGGTTTTTCCGGTGGCTGTTCCAGCATGGCCTTCCCCGACTGCGGGTGAAGGCTAGCCTCAGAATGTCGGGCGGAACAGGCCTGCCGGGCTGGCGGTGAAGATTTCGACGCCGGTCTCGGTGACGCCGACGCTGTGCTCGCATTGGGCCGACAGCGACTTGTCACGTGTCACCGCCGTCCAGCCGTCCGAGAGCACCTTCACCTGGGGCTTGCCCAGATTGACCATGGGCTCGACCGTAAAGAACATGCCGGGCTTCAGCACCGCGCCCTCGCCCCGGCGGCCATAGTGCAGAACATTGGGGCTGTCGTGGAACAGGCGACCGATGCCGTGGCCGCAGAAGTCGCGCACTACGCTCATGCGCTGATCCTCGACCAGACGCTGGATGGCATAGCCGATGTCGCCAAAGGTATTGCCCGGCTTGATCTGGGCCAGGCCGGCCTCGAGCGAGTCATAGGTCACCTCGATCAGGCGACGCGCGCGGGTATTGATCTCGCCCACCGCATACATGCGGCTGGAATCGCCATGCCAGCCGTCGACGATGACGGTGTGGTCGACGTTGACAATGTCGCCTTCCTTCAGAACCTTGTCGCCCGGAATGCCGTGGCAGACGACGTGGTTGATCGAGGTGCAGATGGTCTTCTCATAGCCCTTGTAACCCAGGCAGGCCGGGACGGCGCCGTGGTCGAGGGTGAACTCACGGATGCGGTCGTCGATCTCGCCGGTCGTTACGCCGGGTTTGACGTATTCGCCGATCATGTCGAGCGCCTCGGCGACCAGACGGCCGGCCGCGCGCATGCCCTCGAAGCCCTCCTCGTCGTGAAGGCGTATTTCACTGGTGCGGACGAAAACGTCGCCGTCCATATCCTGGGCTTCATACATGCGGGGCGTCCCGGTAAGTCAGTTTCAGCGCGATAGTCCGGCAGGAACCGCGTCGTAAGGAGTGAAGGTCACCATGAGGATAGCACAAATGCCCGCCATGCCGCGACCGGTGCCCGGCCATATCGGCCCTTCGGCCTCCCTGTGCAAGGCGGCGGGCCTGGGATGAGCGCGGCGACCTCTCCCACCGCCGCCGTCCTGATCATCGGCGACGAGATCCTGTCCGGCCGGACGAAGGACACCAATCTGAACACCCTGGCCCGGTTTCTGACGGCGCTGGGCATTGATCTGAAGGAGGCGCGCACCGTCGGCGACACCCCGGGCCAGATCATCGATGCGGTGAGGACATTGTCGGCGGGCCACGACTATCTGTTCACCACAGGCGGAATCGGGCCGACCCATGATGACATCACCGCCGACTGTGTGGCCGAGGCCATGGGCGTGGCCCTGCCCGAGAATCCCGATGCCCTGGCGATCCTGGAGCGGCGCTATGGCGATGAGCTGAACGACGCCCGTCGCCGGATGGCCCGCATTCCCGAAGGCGGCTCGCTGATCGCCAATCCGGTGACGGATGCGCCGGGGTTCCAGATCGGCAATGTGTTCGTCATGGCCGGGGTGCCGAAGATCATGACCGCCATGCTGGATGACGTCGCGCCTCGGCTTAGGGTCGGGGCGATCACCCACGCCCGGACGCTCAAGGTCGAAGGCGTGGGCGAGGGCGATGTGGCAGAGCTGCTCATGGCCGCAGCCGATACCCACCGGACGCTGAGCTTCGGCAGCTATCCGTTCGGACACGGCACCGTGGGGGAATATGGGACCCAGCTGGTTGTGCGGGGACGCGACGCAGCCGCCCTCTCGGCCGCCGTCGAGGCGCTGAAGGAGGCGATCGAGCTCACCCTGGCGGACCGTGGCGTCAGGGTCTTCGAGGTTCAGCCCGAGGCATAGCCCCCCCTTTTTCTCGCCCCCCGAAACGACACCACCGCCGTGACCGGGGGCCACGGCGGTGGGTTGAAGTCTGTTGACCTGCAGTCTGTCGACCCTCCGGGCCGGGTCCGGTTCGGTCCGGTCTCTCGCGGGGAGAGGCCGGACCGGTCCGGAA